>JABAOH010012566.1_pt1 | contig 69449 bp, 47 predicted proteins | sample 7062181 | NCBI WGS metagenome assembly JABAOH01 (sample SAMN14538630, study PRJNA623070) | marine sediment metagenome | biome: marine biome [ENVO:00000428]; feature: marine pelagic biome [ENVO:01000023]; material: deep marine sediment [ENVO:00002113]; isolation source: pool of 5 deep marine... | reverse complement strand
GCTTCTCTCGTGTCATAGGTCCGATAGCCCCAGTTGTCCCGATTCACCCAAAGATGGCCTTCAACTGGCAACCCGAGGCCACCGAACTCACCCAATACCGCCGCCCGCGTTTCTTCCAAGCGCGGCATCCCGGGTCCTGGATACCGGTGAATGTCGACCACGTCACCCACACCGCGGTCACTCCACCCACTGGCGTTGTTGACCAATCGTGTCGGATCGTACTGTTTGAGCCACTCCACGTACCTTTCCGTGTCGTGCTGCCCCCAACCCTCATTGAACGGCACCCACATCACTATGGCTGGATGGTTGTATAAGGCGTCGACGACTCGTCGCAGTTCAGCGGCGAACTCCTCCTTCCCCTCATCGCTGTCGTTGTTTCCACTCGGCATGTCCTGCCACACCATCAGACCGAGTCGATCGCAGTGATAGTACCAGCGGGCCGGCTCCACCTTCACGTGTTTCCGGGCGATGTTGAAGCCCAGCCTTCTGGTGACCTCAACATCGTAACGCAGCGCCTCGTCCGTCGGGGCCGAGTACAGCCCGTCGGGCCACCAACCCTGATCGAGCGGACCGAATTGGAACAGAGGCTGGTTGTTGAGGAACAGGCGTTGGTGACCATCCTCCGCACGGTCGACCGAGATCTTGCGCATTCCGAAGTAGCTCTGCACCGAGTCGCTATCTTCCAGGCGCACGGTCAGGTCGTATAGGAACGGATCGTCGGGGGACCACAGCCGTGCGTTTGGAATCCGCAGCGTAACGACGCCTGCGAGCGTGCCTTCCGCTTGTGCAACAGGCCGACCTTCAGCGGACGCAACCGCTCGCACTCTGGCGGCGCCAGCCGCATTCGCCGCCCTGACGCTCACCGTCACGACTCCCGCATCCACATCCGGCACGATCCTGAGACCCGTGATATGCACGTCCGCAACTGGCTCCAGCCAAACAGTCTGCCAAATCCCCGTCACTGCCGTGTACCAGATTCCATGAGGATCGAGAACCTGTTTCCCTCTTGGTTGGTCACCTTGGTCCGTCGGATCCCACACGCTCACGACTAGTTCCTGCTCGCCTTGAGGGATCAGGGCATCAGTGATGTCGAGCGTGAATGGATCGTAGCCGCCGCGGTGCTCGCCCACCTGCTCGCCATTGAGGTAGACTCGCGCTAGCCAATCGACCGCGCCGAAGAGCAGCAACCAGCGGTGGCCTTCCGGAACATCCGGCAGGGAGAACGTCCGTCGGTACCAGAGCCGCTCATTGGGCGCAACCCGGCGCATCACCCCGCTGAGCTGCGATTCCACCGGGAACGGGACCACGATGTGCCCGTCGAATTCGACAGGTCGTGCCGCGGCACTGTCTCGAATGGCGTAGTCCCACGTTCCGTTCAAGCTCTCCCAGGCAGAACGAACCATCTGGGGGCGAGGGTATTCCGGAAGCACACGTCCGGCAGTCGCCTCCGCGCCCCAGCGCGTCCCGAGGTGAGACGGCGGCACGGTTGACCCCGGCTCTCGACCGCAGCCAACCAGCGTGGCTAGACCCACAAGGGCGAAGCGACAGCAAGGGAATCTGAGCCGACAAACGTCCGTGACCGCCATTTGAAGAACCCCGCTGTGAGACCTAGACGGTAATAAGATGTTCTCACGAGAGCGATCCCGTTAGGTGGGCAGCGCGCAGGTGCGCCATTCCTCCCTGTTGCGCCAGGCGTATCTTTTGTGCACGGAGGAGAGCGACTATGCCAGACATCAATCGCCGCCGCTTTCTCGGCGGACTAGCTGCGGGAACAGCGACGTGGGCAGCCGCGGGGGCAGTTCCTCATAACCCCGCGAGGCGTGCGCCTGAGCAACTCGCCAGCTGCACCTCGTCAAACCAAGCCCCAGAGCCGCAGACTCGCCAACACGGCGAACTGATCGATCCTGCCTTCCGGCCCCTCCCGTTGGGTTCCATCCGGCCGCGAGGTTGGCTGGCTAGGCAACTTCGCCTGCAGGCCGAGGGGTTGAGCGGTCATCTAGACGAGTTTTGGCCCGATGTGGGTGAGAGCCAGTGGTTCGGTGGCGAGGCAGAAGGATGGGAGAGGGCTCCCTATTGGCTGGACGGTGTGACAGCACTGGCGTGGGTGCTGGATGACTCGGCCCTAAAGGGGAAGATCACGGAGTACATACGCACGATCGTGCAGCGACAACGCCCCGATGGCTGGTACTCACCTTACCCTGTCGATGCGAACGCCGCCCGCTACGACCTGTGGGCGATCCTTCTGGCCAACAAGATGATGGTACAGTATCACGACGCCACGGGAGATGAAGACGTCTTTCGAGCGGTGGAGTCAAGCCTCCGCGCTGTCGCCTCGGGTGTGGAGCGAACACCTCTCTACAACTGGGGGAGATACCGCTGGTTCGAGGGACTGATCCCGGTGTTCTACGTCTATGAGAGGACTGGAGAGGCATGGCTTCTGGAACTCGCTCGGCAGCTCAAGCAACAGGGATTCGACTACGGGCGGTACTACGAGGGTGAGGATGTTACTCATCCCACGCCCCGAAGGGGGCTCTGGACGTGGGAGAAACACGTGGTCAATACGGGGATGGCGGTAAAGGCAGGCGCTCTGGCCTGGCGCCTGGACGGCCTGCACGCTGACCGCAACCTACCCAATCGGATGATCAGTGTCTTGGACCGCTACCACGGTCAAGTCACGGGCATGTTCACGGGAGATGAGTGCCTGGCGGGCAAGAACCCGGTTCAGGGCTCAGAACTCTGTGCCGTCGTAGAGTTCCTTTACTCACTGGAAACGGCCATGTCCGTGCTTGGAGAACCCGTCCTGGGCGACCGGCTCGAGCGGGTCGCCTTCAACGCCCTGCCGGCAACGTTCACTCCAGACATGTGGGCGCACCAGTACGACCAGCAGGTGAACCAGGTGCAGTGTACCCACAACACGGACCACATGTGGACCACGAACGGTCCAGAGTCGAACATCTACGGACTGGAGCCGAACTACGGCTGCTGTACGGCCAACATGCACCAGGGTTGGCCGAAGTTCGCCGCGCATCTCTGGATGAGGACGCCCGACGACGGCCTGGCCGCCGTGGCCTACGCACCCAGCGAAGCGCGGTTCACGTCTCGTGGTGTGCCAATCTCGGTCACGCTGGATACGGACTACCCGTTCCGCAGCACCCTCAACGTGACGGTTGCCACCAGCCAGGCGGTGAGTTTCCCACTGCTACTCCGCGTGCCGGAGTGGAGCGAGGGAGCGAGCCTGCGCGTACAGGGAGCGGACGAGACACCGTTGCTTCCCGGCACCTTCCACCGCGTCGTGCGTGAGTGGCGGGGCGCGACCAGGATATCACTACGCTTCCCCATGCGTCCCAGAGTTACGCTCCGCTACAACAGAGGTGCCGCCGTGGAGCGGGGCCCGCTCGTCTACTCCCTGCAGCTGGAAGAGAGCTGGAACCGGATCAACTCCGACAAGCCCGGGCGGGAGCTTCCGCACGGCGATTTCGAGGTCCGGCCCGCCTCCAGCTGGAACTACGGTCTCGTCCTTCCCGAAGGAGACATGGAGTCCGGAGTCCGTTTCGAGGAGCGGCCGGTGGGTGAGCGCCCTTTCTCACCGGACGGAGCGGGAATGGAAGCCCGGGTCAGGGGCCGGCAGATCGAGAATTGGAAGCTGGTACACGGATGGGCGGGCGAGTTCGGGCCCGGGGTACGCGAGTCGTCCGAGCCGGTAAAGGAACTCACGTTGATTCCATACGGCTGCACCAACATTCGGGTGACGGAGTTCCCGCAAGTCGCTGGGTGAGAGTCGGGCATTCGATCGAGCCAAGACCCCTCAGTCACTATGCAGGGATATGCCTCCCAGGTCTACGGGGGCAGGAACGAAAAGCCACACTATCCTGCCGCGCCGACAGGCCCGGCAGGACTCAAAAGCAAGGTGCTGGGTCCTCGGGACTCGGTGTTAGGGAGTGGCGACCCCAGCACCCAGGACGTAGGACCCAACACCCCGCCCGATCATCCCGTCCTGTCCCTTGCTGTTGGTCTGCAAATGGTTTGCACACCGAGCTGCCCTGCTCACATCCCGATCGCGAGCCCTTCGGGGCTAGCGAATGGTGCCCGAGTGCGCCCGCCGCAACAGCCCTGCGCGCCCAGACACCCGGCATCGTTGGCCTCTCGGACGATCTCTCCCTCGCGCAAGTGCCCGCCTGCAGCGGGCCATCGTGGGCATGCCCCCGGCACAAGTGAGTCGGCGCTCGCAGGCGGCGTGTGCGCACACCCCCGGGGCGCGTGACGTGCAGCTCCGTCAGCCGCGTCGCGGGGGTGCTTGCTTGACGGCGGCTCGGCTGCGGTATACATAGCTAGTTATGCATAGCTAGGTCGGGACCGTGCCGCGCCACCGGAACGACATCCTCCAGGGCACCCTGGCCCTGCTAGTCCTGAAGACCCTGGCAGCCCGCGGGCCGCTGCACGGGTACGCCATCACCACCCACATAAAACTCAGCTCCGCCGACCTGCTGCGCGTGGAGGAGGGCTCGCTGTACCCGGCGCTGCACCGCATGGAGCAGGAGGGCTGGGTGCGCGGGGCCTGGGGACTCACGCAAAAGAACCGGCAGGCCCGGTTCTACACCATCACCGCGGCGGGGCGGCGAGAATTGGCCGCCGAGCAGGAACGGTGGACGAGACTCACCGAGGGCGTGCAGCACGTGCTGCGCTACGCCTGATCGTCCCACGCGCCCCCGGAGGACTCTCATGGGCCTGATTCGCCGCGCGGTCAATCTCCTGCGACCCACGCGTCTGGCTCGCGACATCGCGCGTGAGGTGGAGTTTCACGTGACGGAACTTGTCGACGAACTGGTGGCGGCCGGGATGCCGGAGGCCGAAGCACGCCGGGAGGCACGCCGCCGCTTCGGCAACCCCGAGGTGCTGACGGAACGTACCCACGACGAGGACGTGCTCACGTGGCTCGAGTCCGTCCTCGACGACCTGCGCTACGCGCTGCGCACCCTGCGGCGCAACCCCGGCTTCGCGCTGGCCGCCGTCCTGTGCCTGGGGCTCGGCATCGGCGCCAACACGGCCATCTTCTCCCTCGTCAACGCCGTGATGCTGCGCTCCCTTCCGGTGACACGGCCCGACGAGTTGGTCCGGATCACGATGGCGGGCGAGGGGCCCACGTTCACCAACCCGCTGTGGGAGGCCATCCGCCACCGGCAGGGCGACGTGCTGGCCGGCGCGTTCGCCTCTTGCGACCAGCGCTTCAACCTGGCCACCGAGGGTCCCGTCGCGCGGGCCGGGGGCGCCCTGGTGAGCGGCGACTACTTCCGGGTCCTCGGGGTCCGCGCCGCCGTGGGACGGGTCCTTCAGCCCTCCGACGACGTGCGTGGCTGTCCCGGCACGGTCGTCCTCAGCCACGACCTCTGGCGCAGCCGCTTCGGCGGCGCGCGCGACGTGGTGGGCCGGACCCTCCCGCTCGAGGGACATCCCTTCACAATCGTGGGCGTGGCCCAGCCCGGCTTCTCGGGGGTCCACGTCGGACGCGCGGCCGGCGTGTTCGTGCCGATCTGCGCAGTGGCCATCCTGCGCGAGGGCGAGGGCCGGGACTACCTCGACGCGCGGAGCACCTGGTTCCTCGACATCTTCGGCCGCCTGCGGCCGGACGGCTCGCTGGCCCAGGCGCGCGCCGGGCTCGCGGCCATGGCACGCCCTGTCTACGAGGCCACCGTGCCCACGGAGTGGGCGCCGCACAATCAGACGGAGTACCTCGAGAGGACGCTCAGCGCGATCCCGGCGGCCAACGGGCTCTCGCGCGTGCGCGGCCAGTATCGGGACGCCCTGTACACGCTCATGGTGGTGGTGGGCGTGGTGCTGCTCGTCGCCTGTGCGAACGTGGCGCAGCTCCTGCTCGCGCGTGCCAGGGCCCGCCGACACGAGATCGCCGTCCGGATGGCCATCGGCTCCGGGCGCGGCCGCCTGATCCGGCAGCTCCTGACGGAGAGTATGCTGCTGGCCGGTCTGGGAGCGGCCGTGGGCCTCGCGTTCGCACAGTGGTCGAGCAGCCTGCTCGTGGGGTTCCTCTCGACCAGCACCCGCCAGGTGTGGTTGGACCTGTCACTCAACTGGCGGGTCCTCGGCTTCACCGCCGCGGTGGCCATCGCCACTGGCCTGTTGTTCGGCCTGGCGCCGGCATGGCGATCCGCCCGCGTCAGCCCCCAGTTGGCCATGCGAAGCGGCACGCGCGGCGTAGGGGGCGACTCCCGTCAGCGGGTGGCGCGGGTCCTCGTCGTGGGACAGGTCGCGCTCTCCCTGGTTCTGGTCATGGCTGCCGGCCTGCTCGTGGGCAGCTTCCAGCGGCTGGCCACGCTCGATCCGGGATTCCGGCGCGAGGGGGTGCTGATCGTCGAGGCCGACTGGGCGCGGATCCCCCGTCCCGACAGCCAGTCCCTAGCCGTCGGCCGGGAGCTGCTCGAGCGGCTACGCGGCGTTCCCGGCGTCCGGAGCGCCGGCGCGTCGTTCATCACGCCCATCAGCGGGACATCGTGGAGCGACCTCGTGGTCGTGGACGGCTTCACGCCGGACCGGCCGCGCGACGCGCNNTTCGCGGCCATCGGCACCACGCTGCTGGCCGGCCGCGCGTTCGACCGGCAGGACGGCCCCGACGCGGCGCGCGTGGCGGTGGTGAACGAGACAATGGCGCGCCGGTTCTTCGGGGAGCCGCGCCCACTGGGCAAACGCCTGCGGACGGAGGAGGAGGAACACGCCGTACTCAGCCCCTGGATTGAGATCGTGGGGATCGTCGAGGACGCGAAGTATAGGAGCCTGAGCGAGGAGGTGGCGCCGGCAGCCTATGTACCGCTGGAGCAGGCCGAGCCGTGGGCGCCCTCCCTCGAGTTCTCTCTGCGGTCCGACGGGCCGCCGGAGGCGCTCATTCCGTCGGTCATCGCCGCGGTGCGGGAGATCAGTCCGCTCGTCTCCCTGGAATTCACCACCCTCGACAACCAGGTGAGCGAGTCGCTCGCCGTCCAGCGGCTGCTGGCCACGCTGTCCGGGTTCTTCGGCGGACTCGCGTTGCTGCTCGCGGTGATCGGCCTCTACGGGACGACGTCGTACAGCGTGGTCCAGCGCCGTACCGAGATCGCCGTGCGCGTGGCGTTGGGCGCGACCCGGCTCGGCATTCTGCGCATGGTAGCGGGGGAGGTCGGTCTGCTCGTCGTGGCCGGCCTCTCGTTCGGCGCGCTGCTCGTGTTCGCAGTGACACGAACGATCGGCGCCTTCCTCTACGGCGTCGCGGCCAACGATCCCGCCACGCTCGCCTTCTCCGCGGCCGTGCTGTCGGCGGCCGGCACCACCGCCGGGCTGGTGCCGGCGTGGCGCGCGGCCAGAGTGGACCCCAATACGGCGTTGCGAGAGGAATAGCAGCGGCGAGCCACACCTCACGCCTGGACGGTTCCACGTCCCGTGGTTCGGCACGCCAGTCGGCTGCTCCACCACCGCGAGACGGAGCATATCCTAGAGCTCGCGCCGGTTAACGCATTCCGGATGGAGATCAGAGACTCTTACAGGACGATTCTGAGCCGGACGCCCTCGCTACGGAAGTCCATCGGGGAACTGCTTAACGCTCGCCTCCGGAACGAATGGCGCAGGTAGCGATTGCTGAGCCTATTCCAGACTACCGGTCCGACTTCTTGGTCTTGATGATTATGACTCCGTTGGCACCCCGCACACCGTACAGCGCCGTCTCGGAGGCATGCTTCAGCACCTCGATGGATTCGATGTCGTACGGATTGATGCCGCGCACCACCCCACGGTGCCCTGCGCCGAGGGGGACGCCGTCGATCACGATCAGCGGCTCCGTGTTGCCGTAGAACGATTCCATTCCTCGGATGCGGATTCTGAGGATGCCGCCGGCACCACTAGACACGTCCACTCCGGGAAAGCGGCGTGCCAGGACGGCCTCGATCGGCTCGCGGGGGTCCCGTTTGTGAGCCTCGCGTGAGGGGATGGCGGAGACCTGGCTTGAGTCCGGCTGCCCCGCAACTTGGGGCTCAGCCTGGCTCGTTGTGTTCGTACGCGCGCAGGCGGTTGTGAAGGCAGCGAGAACAATACAGGCCAACAAAGAGGCCGGCAGAGCGCGGCCGCAGCGTTTCTTTGAAGACCCGACCATCGACGCCTCCCGTTGCAAGCACTGTGTTGTAACATAGCCCATTTGTAGTACCACGGCACCCCTGCATCCCTTGGACATCCCCGACGCTCCACTACACACCGATACGCACCGTTCTGAATGGTGCGTCCACAGTCTGGTCCACGGTCTTAGATACACAACGCCCGGCGCGGGGCCGGGCGGTGAGTACGCACAACCAGCTACAGCCGACGGAAGTTGCTCAAGGGCCTGGGCACGCTGACAGACAGAGTCCCGACCGATCAGTAGGGCGAACACGCAATGAGCGGGTATGTCTCCGCAGAGTTGACAACCTTCCACTGGCCATCGGTGCGGAGCCAGACGATTGTGAACGACCCAATCAAGGCGAGTGGGGCACCAGTGGTGTCGGAGGCGGCGAAGGTCGCGATGCCGGAACTGCTGCGGTCATAAGGCCGGAACGGTTCCTGGCCGAGATCCGCAGGATGGCAAGCGGCGTCCGCCATCACCTGCGGCGCAGCGTAACCGACGCATACGGCGCCAGAGGCAGTTGATCCAGCCTTCGTCCGGTGAATAGGTCGTAGTAGAACATATTCCGCCGGTCGTATGCATTGACCGCGCCGGCCTGCACGACGATCTGCCCGAACGACACGTCAAACGCTCGGGTCAGCGACAGGTCGAGGCGGTGCACCAAGGGCAGTCGCCCCGTGAAGGGCTTGTCGAGCAGGAGACGCGTGGTACCGAGGGTGGTTTTGACCTTGGACAGCTCCCTGGCGAAGTCGAAGGCCTCGTCGAAGCCGATGGGCCGAGTGAAGGGGAGCCCCGAACCGAACTGCCACCGAGCCGAGGCGGTGAAGTCCCCAAGGTCCAGGCTGAGAATGGCGTTGATCTGATGGCGCCGGTCGTGCGGAGGATGGTAGCTCTGCACCGGCTCGCCGAACCAGGTGGTGAACTCTCGCTGTGAAGCCTCGTAGAGCGTCCAGCTGTATCCGTAGCCGAGGAAGCCGTAGAAGTGAGGGCTCGAGTACTCGACCCTCACGTCGGCTCCCAAGGTTCTTCCATCGGCGCGACCGAGCTGGGTGGTGAACTGCGCCACCGCGCTCCACACCGTTACGGGGATTCCGGTCAGTCGCTTGTAGTATCCGTCCACCGACCAACGGAGACCGCCGCCGAGGGGTTGTTGCCAGCCCAGCATCCCCTGAAGCGCCTCGAGGGGCTCGCTTTTCGGCGCCTCCATCCAGGCGACGAACACCGAGCTGACGTCACGCATGTCACTCACGCCGGCGACATACTGGCGGTACAGGCCCAACGCCCCTTGGAGCGCTCCGTTCGAGGGGCCGAAGGGCTCCCATCGTACCCGGAGCCGCGGCTCCACAGCGGCTCGCGGGGAGGCGACGAGGGCCACGCCCGGCCTCACCTCGATCCGGCTTCCGACACGCACGGTGGGTTCGGCGTACACGCTGAGGCCCCAGACGTCGTCACGCCCCGACGTTTGGCCACCGATCAGCTCCGCCGCGTCCTGGGTCATGCCCTCGCCGTAGATCTCATAACCGGCCTCGACCGGAATCAAGCCGATCCGGCCAGTCGCGTGCAGGTCGTGCTGCATTCGAAACACGCTCGAGTGGAGTCGCGATGAACCGCGAGCCACGGCTTCACTGCCGGACCTGCTGTAGCCCCAGTGTGCCTCCAGCAGTTGGCCGCCGCGCCAGAGCGTGACGCACCGCAGGCCGAAGAGCAGGTTGTTCCACGCAACCTGCGACTCCTGCTCTTCAGGATCGATCCGCCCTCGGTCCACAGTGCGGAGGGCGAGAGCGGAGCATCGGTCGTTGCTCCGGTGAGTAGTTGTCAATTTGAAGAGCTGGCTCTCGAACGTGAGCGGCTGCGTGGCGCCCAGCAGGGTGCCGCTCGTCTCCTCGACCAGAGAGCGACGCACGGAGGCGAGCAACATCGCCCCCTTGACCGGACCCTCGGCGAGCGCCTCCGTGATGAACGGGCTCACCGATGCCGTGGCGCGGAAGCCATGCGGATTGCCCTCGCGGAGACGGACGTCCAACACCGAAGACGTGCGGCCCTGATACCGGGCGCCGAAGCCGCCGGGATAGAAGTCGGCACTAGAAATCAGATCCTCGGGGAACACCGAGAAGAAGCCCAGGATATGGAAGGGTTGGTAGATCGGGATGCCGTCCACGAGTACCAGGTTCTCGGCCGGCGTCCCACCGCGCACGAAGAGTTGTCCGCCCCGATCGCCGGTGGTGGTCACTCCGGGGAGGGTCTGGACGTACGCAACCAGGTCGCCCGACCCGCCGGGTACGGGCACCAGCCGCACATCCGCGGGAGTCACGATCTGGCGCCCCAGGTCGCTGACGGCGGCGCCTTGTTCCGCGGTCACCACGACAGCTTCGAGCGCCACGGCGGTCTGCTCCAGCCGAACGCTCACGCTCCGTTGCTCACCGGCTGCCAATGTGATGATCTGCGCATGTCCCAAGTAGCCGACTCGCCGGATCCGCAGCGTGTACATGCCTGCACTGATCCCTAGCATCTGGTAAAAGCCGTTCCGGTCGGTAAGGGTGCGATAGGCAGGCCGCCCGCCGGTGTTGAGCGTGATCTCCACGTTCTCCAGGGGACGGCCCGTACCGGAGTCGGCCACGATTCCCAGAATCGCTGCCTGTTGGGCCGCGGCCGCGACCGGGACGCAGCACAGCGCGGCCGCGACCGCGAAAGCATCGAGTCGAAACGTGGTCATTGCCCCCCCGGGGGCGGCTCACTACATGGCGTCAACCGCCCGAGTTGGACGTCCTTTTTTACCACCCGGTTGGGCGGGAACCTCAGGTAGTCGACGCGCTCGGTGTAGCTATCCGGATCGGGGCCACGCACCCGCAGGAGGTGTACGTACTGCCGCAGCCCGGTGATGAGAAACTCGCCATTGCTATCGGTGCGGCCGGTGAGGGTCCTCGGGATTAGCGGGGGCGGCACCTCCAGCTCCGTCAGCTGTACCGTGGCCGAGTCGATCGGACCGTCGCCGCAACGCGCCTCGGTGACGGTGCCGAGCAGGGTTCCCACGTTGCACGGCAGCAACCGCCGGAGATGAATATCGTAGTCCAGCCGCTGGCCCGGCATGACCGTCAGGGTGTCGGTGTGCACGGCGTGGAGATCGAACCACTCGGTGTACCTCCATCGGAACTGCTCCAACACCCACACCGAGTCAATGGGAATCGGCGGGGCACGCGCCCACACGAAGTGTGAAATCCCCGGCTCCAGCGCTCCGATCAAGAACTCCCCGGCTCGGTTGCTGAGGACGGTTCTGATCCTCGCTGGTTCCCGGTCCATCTCCGTCAGTTGCACCACGACCGAGTCAAGCGGCCCGACGCACGCGTAATGTGAATCGCTGACGGTGCCGCCCACCATCGCCGTTTCCGGCGTATAGCGAAGCAGGCAATAATCCGGGACCGGCGCCCCATCGCTCTGGAACTCGCAGTTCTCGTAGGGGATGACCTTGGTCAGAACGCCTCCGAGGAAACCCACCGCATTCGTGACGTTGGATGTCAAGCCCGATTCGCCCAGTGCGAGTGGGGAATACCCGCCGGCCGGCCACGCCGCCTCCGATCCCACGATCCGTAGTGCCACGTTCGCGACCCACGGCGGGCCGCAGTGGTCGGGGGGCTCGAGCCTCTGCTTCGTGATCGCGATCACGAGAGTCTCGTCATCGCCCGAGCGCTCTTCGTACCGGGCCCTGCGCACACTCAACTCGCAACCGTCGTAGAAGTTGGCGGCCATCCCGAGGAACGGCACGTGCTTCACTCCAGTAATCCGCAGCTCGTCGGTTTCCCCCCGAGCGCGAACCTGATTGATCGCCACCTCGACCTCATAGTCGCGAGGAATCTCCACGACCGCTTCCGCCGGTTCCTCGCCCTCTAGCCTCGCCGAGAACCGGTAGGCGGCCCAGGGTTCGATATCCTCCAGCGTCCAGAAGTTGTGGACGTACGCGCCCCCGGGGCCGAGGTCCGGGTCCGAATAGGGCGAGAATCTGAAGAGAGAGTCCCGCAGCTCGATGATCCGGCCGGTCCCAAGGTGCTCGAGGGTCACCGTTGCTCCGAGCGCGTCCCGCGAGGTCACCTTCAGAGGACGGATGGGCATGACGCGGATCCACTGCGTATCCGCCGAGGCATCGAGGTAGCCGAACACCGAGAAGGCGAGCTCACTTGGCGCGATCGGATCGAAGCTCTCGTCACAGGCCGCCACCACCGCCGCCACGCAGAGACACGCCGCAAGAGAAGACGAACAGGCCCCGCAGAGCGCGCGAAGGTTGCGAGTGTGTGACGAACCGTCAAACATATCTGCCCCCTCTGCGGTCAGTCTGTTCGCGTGCTAGCGATACGCCACGTCGTTCCACGTGAGCTCGTTCCGGAACTGGAGCAGGTGTTGACCAGAGAGATCGGCAATGACGATGTCCGCGGCATGGAGGTCCGATATGATCTGCTCGATGATACTGAGCGGATCGGTGAACGACGTACTGGTTCGCAAGCTCGTCGCCGTCTTCAATCGTGTTCTTCAGAGTGTTCTCGAAGAAGCCGGTGAGCGCCTGCTCGTTCCTGGTCGGCGACTCCCCAAACGGCATGATGACGAACATCCGCTTGGTCTCTTTCTCAGTCAACCCAAAATGTGCACCGTGGCATCTCCCGACTGCAGCCCCCAAAAGGGACGGCGCTCGTCTGCATTGAGGCGTTCTGAGCAAGGGCTACAGGCAAGGTGCTGGGTCCTTGGGACTGGGTATTAGGGAGTGGCGGCCCCAGCACCCAGCACCTAGGACCCAACACCCCGCCCGTATCATCCCCTCCCGTCCCTTCCTGTTGGTTTGCAAATGGTTTGCAGGGAAGCCTGCTTCCTCATCGGATACAGCGAGTGCCGTGGTAGCACGCTGAGACACTCGACCACATATTGATCCCATCTTCGACACCCCCCCTCGGCTTTCGGATGCCCTCGCCCGTGGCCGAGGTCCCCGGCTCGTGCTCACCGACGCCGGTCACGATTGAGGAGGGATCCTATGCAGTCGGCTCGGCCCTACTCGTACGCGGCATTACTCGGACTCCTCGTCGTGGCGGACTGGTATCGACCGACCTCCACGACGCCTGTTGTCGATTTCGAAGTCACCGAGGGCACCAACCTCGCGTTCGACATCTCTCCCGACGGCAAGACGATCGTGTTCGACCTCCTGGGCCAGTTGTGGCTGGTGCCCTCGGAGGGGGGACGCGCGCGACCGCTGACAGACGCTGTTCGTGACACCGCCGAGGATGTGGATCCCGTATTCTCCCCCAACGGTCGCTGGATCGTGTTCCAAGCAGACCGACCGGCAGGTAAAGGTCTCTGGCTGGTTCCCGTGGAAGGGGGTAAGGCCCGACGCCTCACGCCGAGGGATCTGTACTTCGACCAGTACACGCACCTACAGCCCACGTGGTCGCGCGATTCGCTGCATGTCGTCTATGCCCTCGGAAACACCGTATACCGCCTCGACGTGGCGACCGGCTCTACGACGCGCGTGCCGGTCGATCCGCCAGACGGCGCAACAAGGCTGGCCGGTATTGGCACACCGGCCTTCTCGCCTGACGGGGCCAACCTCGCCTTCGGCACTGGTGCGCACCGGGCGTTCCGATTGTCCGTAGCCGAGAACGCCCGGCTCTGGGAAGCGCCGAGCAGTGGGGGACCGGCACGGCCGCTTACACGGGCTGAACAGCGGGCCGTGACGCCCGCGTACTCACCCGACGGAGCCACCTTGGCGTTCTTCGCACCGGACTCGAGCGCTAGGTGGCAGGTGTGGGTCCAACGAAGGAATGGGACCGAAGCTCGGCAGCTGACGAGTCACGAGGACATGGCCATTCGTCGGCTACGATGGACCCCAGACGGAACCGATCTCGTGTACTCCGCGGATGGCAAACTGTGGCGCATCAGTGCGGAAGAAGGCTCGGCACGCGAGATCCCGTTCACTGCGCGAGTTCGCTTCGAGCGGCCGGCCTACACTCCGAGCACCATGCGTTTCCCAGAGCCCGCGAGCGAGCGCCCGGCCCGCGGCTTCTACGGCGTTGCCCTCTCTCCTGAGGGGAACCGCATCGCGATGCTCGCTCTGGGGAAGCTCTGGGTCTGGCCGATCGATGGCTCACCGAGGGCGATTTCCGACGTGCCGGACGGCGCCTACCACCTCTCGTGGTCAGGGGACGGCGGCGAGGTGGTGTTCACGACTGGCGACCTCTTCGCCGCCGACGTCGAGACCGGCGCGTTGCGCCGACTCACGATGCTCCCGGGAATGGAAGGGTTCCCTGCTTGGTCCCCGGATGGCCGGTACATCGCGTTCATTCATTGGGGGAGAGACCTCCCGCGCGCCGAAAGGAATCGTGTGCGGCTGATCCGAGCCGATGGGGACGCTGTCGATGACCTCTCCGCGGCGGCCGATCTCGGTCGCGCACCGCGGTCTTACTGGGGACGCGACGAGCCCATTTGGCGGCCCGACTCAAGAGCACTCCTCCTCTATGGAACCGACGGGCAAGGCACAACAAGTGCCACGCTCGTCTCGGTCGATGGGGAGTCACGCGAGGCGGAGGCTCTTCCCTCGTCCTCGTCATTCCTGTCGTGGCCGGCCACCGATTCGATCGTCTACATCCACGGGGTCCGGTTGTGGAAGGCGGCGTACCACCCCGACTCCGGTTTATCCGGGCAGGCGACGCCGGTTTCCGAGGAGCCAGCGCTCTACGCAACTGCTGCGACAGATGGAACGGTCCTATACGTCTCGGACGACGGATTGCATCTGTATACCTCATCTGGAAAGACAATAAGGCTGGGTTGGCCGATCACTTATGAGACCGCGCCGGCTCCAGCGTCGCTCCTCGTGCGCAACGTTCGAGTGATCGACGGGAGCGGAGAACCTCCCACGTCACCCCGAGACCTCCTCATCCAAAACGGTCGTATCGCACACATTGGGCCAACGGGCTCAATACTCGTCGCCGACAGCGTGCACGTGCTCGACGCGGGGGGTCGCCATGTCATGCCGGGGCTGATTGACCTTCACCAGCACTTGTGGACGCCCCATCCACCGCTCGAGGGTGGATTGTACTACGGCGTCACGACCGTGCGAGACGTGGGATCGTCGATGGCGTGGTCGGCCGCACACCGCCAGTTCATCAACTCGGGGCTCCGGCCGGGCCCGCGAATCGTCCTTGGCGGCGCCTTCTTCCTCAGTGGCAACGGGTTGAGCAAAGACGCTGGTCTGTTCGTTGGAGACAGCGCGGAGATTGCACGCGGAATTGCCCTCGCGAAGGGGTTCGGCGCGACCTATGTGAAGTACTACCTCGATGGTTGGTCGAACCTGACCTCGATTGTCGACGAGGCGCACCGACAGGGAATGCGGGTCAGCGGCCATTGCGCGAGCATACTCCCGCTTGTCGCGGCTGGCATCGATGGTCAGGAACACACGGGTGCGTGCGCGCGCGACCAGGGCCGGATCTACGAGGACTACGTGCGCATCAAGAGGGAGGCTGGCATCTGGGTCGTGGCCGATCTGGGGCTCAGTCTCCTGTTCCTCCAGCTCCTCGACGAGCCCGACACGTTCACCCGCCCCGACATCCGCCAGTTCCTCGGGGGTCGTGACCGCTTGTACGACCCCGAAGGCATAAGCATCGCGCGTCAGAACTTGTACCAGCGTACGTGGGAGCGGAGACGCTCGCGGACGGCACGTTTGTACAACGCAGGAGCGACGCTCGCGGTCGGCACAGATCTGTGGTTCCCGACCACCATGCATACCGAACTCGAAGGGCTCGTTGCGGCCGGACTCTCACCGGTCGAGGCCATCGCCGCCGCCACATCGGTAGCGGCCCGGGTGCTCGGCGCGGAAGCGGAGATCGGGACGATCGAACCCGGGAAGCTGGCGGATCTGGTCATCCTCGATGCCGACCCCTCAGGGGACATCGCGAACGTGTGGCGGGTGTGGCACGTGATACAGGGCGGCCGCCTCGTGGACCGTGCCGCCCTGCTCGAGTCTGCGCGCTCCTCCGAGGCCCTCGCAAGCGGACCGGATTACGGATACTAGGGAGGGAGACGGGAGAATGGCAAAGGACAAGGATGGCTAGCACCGCGAGTCCTACATCCTTACCGTCCCCGTCTCGCCGTCTTGTTTGACAAACCCGGCAGGACTCGACGCGTCAGCGGACGCGAGTGGTGCGGTGGGGTGAAGGGGCGTCAACCTGCAGCCCCCAGTTTTGGAGTTCGGTGGTGTTCGTCCCATCTGGTCCCTCTCGTCCCGTTCTGTCCCTTCCTGTACCGATTTCCGGCCCCCTTCATCCCGTCCAGTCCCGTCTAGTCCCGTCCCGTCCTGTTGGTCTGCAAATGGTTTGCAGGGCAGACCGCCCTGGCCACACCACCGGACCGCCCGTAGCTTAGCGGAGATTCCGCCTGGGAGCTCGGCTGGCGTCGGACCCCTGCAGCGCCTCCGCACCGCCCTCGCAAGCTCGGCAGAAGAAAAGGCGTTCGATGCGTGAGTGCCGCGTGACTGACCCCCTCGACCACCTCGACTCGTCCAGCGGCGTTTCTTTGCGCGTCGGCGCACGCTGACGGGCGGAAGAGCTCTCCCGTGAAGGACAAGCTGCTCTTTTGGTCGGTTACCGTCGCACTGGCGGGCTTCCTATTCGGCTTTGATACGGTGGTCATCTCCGGCGCCGATCAACAGCTGCAGGATCTCTGGGCAACGTCGGACCTGTTCCACGGCTTTGTCGTCATGTCCATGGCCCTCTGGGGCACGGTCATCGGCGCCATCTTTGGGAACATTCCCACGGACAGGCTGGGGCGGAAGCGGGCGCTTTTCTGGATCGGCGTGCTGTACCTGGTGTCTGCGGTGGGGTCGGCCATCGCCTTCGATCCCTATGTGTTTTCGGCTTTCCGGTTCCTCGGTGGGTTGGGGGTCGGGGCATCCACGATTGCCGCTCCGGCTTACGTCTCGGAGATCGCGCCCCCGGACCGACGCGGGCGGTTGGTGGCGCTCTATCAGTTCAACATCGTGTTCGGGATTCTCGTCGCCTTCGTGTCGAACTACTTGCTGCAAGGCATGGGCGAACAGGCGTGGCGCTGGATGGTGGGGGTGGAGGCAGTCCCGGCCCTCGTCTACACGCTCCTGGTGCTGGGCGTGCCCAACAGCCCTCGGTGGCTGATGGTCAGCCGGGGCGACCCTGAGGGGGCTCGGAAGATTCTGGAGATGGTCAGCCCCGGCCAGGACGCAACACTCGTCCTGAACTCGATGCAGGACGACATCGAGGGCGCAGCGCGCCGCGAGAGCATCCTGCAGCCAAAGTACCGATTGCCCGTGATCCTGGCCTTCCTGATTGCCTTCTTCAATCAATTGTCAGGCATCAACGCGTTTCTCTACTACGCGCCCCGCATCTTCGAGGGGGCCGGGCTGGGAGCCAGCACCGCCCTGCTCAACAGTATCGGGATCGGGCTCACCAATCTGATCTTCACCTTGCTCGGCCTTTATCTCATCGATCGGCTGGGTCGCCGAGTGCTGATGTACATCGGATCGGTCGGCTACATCGTCTCGCTGAGCTCGGTCGCGACGGCCTTCTTCGTGGGACGGACGGGCATGACGGTGCCGGTCTTTCTCTTCGTGTTCATCGCGGCCCACGCGGTGGGGCAGGGAGCGGTCATCTGGGTATTCATTTCGGAGATATTCCCGAATCACCTGCGGGCCAAGGGCCAGTCGCTCGGGAGCTCGACACATTGGGTTCTCGCGGCGCTGATCACGGTGTTCATGCCCGTCGTTTTGGGAGATGCGGGTAATCCGGGAATGGCTTTCGCGTTCTTCGCTTTCATGATGGTCCTGCAACTGCTGTTCGTCTGGCGTCTGATGCCGGAAACGAAAGGCATACCCTTGGAAGAGCTGGAGAAACAGCTCGCGCGATCGCCGGGGCGAGCTGCGGGCGACGAACGCGCACGCGGATCGCCCGCCTGACGGACTCCTTGGGGCTCCATCTCATCCGGTCGAACCCGGGCGCTATGCGGTGGGCCGAATCCGGAGATCGATCGCCTCCCTACTCCGTATCGCGATTTAGGCCCCTGCGTCGGTAGGACGGTGGGGGCGGATAGGACGGTAGGGACTCGACCGGAACCGCCGAGACGTGAGCGAGGAGCGACGGAGAAGACCTGCCGCGCCTACGGGCGGCCGCCCCCCTCTATCGGGTTGCCATCGGTTCTGAATGAGTACGCGTACTTGGAGGGCCTCGAGCTCTCATCCTGCAGACCGTCGAGCAGCATGATCGTCAGCCCATCGCCCGCGTCGAACGACCACTCCAGCGGTCGATCGTAGCCGAGGAGGTGGATCTCCGAGCCGGCCTCGGGCCGCACCTGGTGCAGGGTGAGCTGACGACCGGGCCACTGCAAGCTCACGGCATATACGTAGCCGTTTGCACTCGTGTATCTGATCGTCTCGCCGTCCGCGTAGTGCTCCCACAGGCGGCTTCCATAGATGGCTTCTCCGTTCACCTCCATCCAGTCGCCCATCTCCTGCAGGCGTTCGACGCTAGCCGCCGGAATCAGTCCCTCCGTCGTGGGACCGACATTCAGCAAGTAGTTGCCGCCTTTGGCCACGATGTCGACGAGGTTGTGAATCAGCGTTTCTGCCGATTTCCAGTTGTGGTCGGTCGACTTGAAGCCCCATGTGTCGTTCATCGTCATACAGGATTCCCAGTCGAGCGTGGAGGTGCCTTCGAGGATCTCCTGCTCAGGGGTCCCGAAATCGCCTGCATACCGCTGGTCGGTTCGGGTCATGCCCTGCATGCCCTGGCGGCCTTTGTCCACCCGGTTGTTGATGAGGATGTCGGGCTTCAGCGATCTGACCATGTTGTGCAGCTCGATGGTCAAGCCAGGCGATCGCCCAACGAACGAACCAAGCCGCACTGTCGCGCACGTGGCATTGTTTCATCTTCGATTCGATTTGTACGGGACCGATTTCGATCAGAAGACAAGAACAGATATTATGCCCGGCTATTGGCGGCTTCATTTGTTGTCACGCTCATTGCCGGAATGTCAAGCCACTTGAACATTTCACCAAGACTCTAATCGACTGGAAAAAGCATGACACAATCACCCGAGATCAGATCGCCCCCGCGCGGTCTGGCGATTCTTGTGCTCGTCAGCCCTTCGCTTGTCTGGGCGGCAGAATTTATTGGATCCGGAGAGGTCATTCTTGCCACGCGCGTCGGCGCCATCCTCGGGCCGACTGTTNNTGGATTGGAATGAGCGGCGCTGCCTATACGGTCGTCACTGGCGAGGGTATGATCGACATGATCTCGCGCGTGCCGGGGCCAAGAAACTGGGCCGTGTGGCTCACGCTCGTCACGCAGTTTGCCAGCGCCGCCATCGCTATCGGCTCTTTGGCCACGGCGGCTGGAGTCTTCCTCTCCAGTCTGACGGGACTGGCACCCACGCTTTGCGGCTGGCTGGTCACCATTTTTGCGCTTGCCGTCGTCTGGTCAGGCGTGTATGACATCCTGAAAATAGTCATGAGCCTGTTCATTGTTGTCATCGTTATTGGCGTGCTGTACGTCGCTGTGGTCGTTTTCCCGGGCCTCGAAGCCCTGGGCAAAGGACTGATGATGAGGACGCCTGTTGTGCCCGATTGGGCGCTTGCAGCTCCTGGAGTGAATGAAAATCCGTGGCGCGAAATTCTGCCGCTTATTGGATGGGCTGCCGGTGGATTTGCAAGCCAGGTGTGGTACACCTACTGGGTCATGGGCGCGGGGTACGGCGCCGCCGCAGGGCGCGGCTATGGGCGTCCGGCGGACGCCGCAATGCTGAAGTCGATGTCCGTTGATATGGCGAAAAGAGTCAGAGGCTGGCGCAATGTCGTCTACGTCGACGCCACGATGGCCATGGTGATCGGCATAGTCGTCACGTCGGCATTTTTGCTTGCCGGGAGCGGCGTATTAGGCGCGCAGCAGCTCGCGCCGGAAGGCCCGCAGGTGGCGACGACGCTGGCCAGAATTTTCTCTTCTCGATGGGGCGAGTTTGGCGGACTTTTGTTCATGATCGCCGGCGCTGCTGCGCTCATTGGCACCCAGGTAGGGCAGCTGGCCGGATGGCCGCGCCTGCTGGCCGATGCATTTCGAATCTGCATCCCCAGCTTTAATCAAAGATTCGAATGGAAAATCCAGTTTCGCATTTTTCTCGGCATCTTTCTTCTCACCAACATGATCATCGTCTACTCGTTCGGGTTGAAGCCGGTGTTCATCGTCAAGCTGTCCGCCATCCTCGATGGGCTGCTATTGACGCCGTTCCAGGCGATCTGGGTGCTGCTGGGGTTATTTGTGGTTTTGCCAAAATTGTTGTCAAAAGAGGCGCTCAAAATCCTAAAGCCGCACTGGATATTCTCCGTGGGCCTGATTTCAGCCTTTTTCGTGTTTGGCTACTTTTGCGTGTTTCAGATGCCGTTTGTGTGGTGAGGGAGCTTGGAAAAACAACAATCATTGTTAGGCTCCTCAAAAGGATCTGTGCACGGTCTTGGGTGATGGCAGCTCACCGAGGCGGTCATATCGGACGGCTACTGCGAGATGTGGCCGGCCGCCCCAGAGCGCCCACATCATGGGCCAAACAGGCGATCCCGGGCCAATTCACCACCACCCGCTGGGGTTGGTGCATGGCTCTGGATTTCGGCGCATCATGGTGGTGACGCCACCTGATCCGGAGCCTGCACCGGTGAAGTATCCGAAACGGAGCCAGTACAAGTACGCGAAATTGTCATACCGGATTCGCAATTGGCCTGAGTACGAGGCGGCCCTACGCAGACGCGGGGACCTCACCACCGCTTCTGCACAGCCCCTTTGTCTTGTGTCAGGGCCTTGAGGCAGTCTAGGCGCGACTCCTCCGCCACGAACTGATCGTCTAGGGCCTGTTGCCTTCGTTTAGCAGTATCGCCGGACACCGATTCGTGCGGCCCTTCCGACCCAGGGGTGAGTCCTGTTTGCAGATGGTTTGCAGTCGGCCCCTCGCATCGACCGACGTGGAGACGACGGAATGCACTAAGTGCTTGAGCACGAATGAATTGCGCCGAACAGGCCCGGCAGGATTCGTTGCGAAGCAGACGCGAGCGGGGTGGTTGAGTGGTGTGGGCGTCCACCTGCAACCCCCGGTTTTGGAGTTCGGTGGTTTTCGTCCCATCCTGTACCATCTGGCCCCGTTCTGCCCCATCCTGTACGGACTTAGCAGGCCCTTCATCCCGTCCTGTACCGTCTAGTACCGTCTAGTCCCTTCCTGTTGGTTTGCAAATGGTTTGCAGAATGGTCGGGGTGTGGCTCAGTACCGTGCTGTCTTGAAATAGCTCAGTTCCACGTTGCTGCAGAAGCCGGCGCACCCTCCGATGAACAGGCAACCCGAGAGCCAACCGTCGCTCTGGAGCAGTGTGAGGCGCAGGTCACGCCGCAGTCTCTGCAGTGCATCGCCCGGCAGCCCTTTGCCGTTCACTGCACAGGCCTTGAGAGTCCCTCTGAGTTTGTTTACCACAAGGAGGGCAAGCGGTGCGGCTCCGAGGTCTGGTGCGACCAGGACAATTGGTTGGCCTCGAGATGCAGCCTCTGCCAATACAGGCCACAGGGTCGGCACACAGTCTCCCGAGGTTGCAATGGCCGGCATGTTGTCGGGAAGATACAAGCCGGAAAACAGCTCCTCTCCCCCGGCGTCTACGGGGCGGGACGCTTCGAGAAGTGGTACCGTCGAGACCAACACCGTCGGTGAGTCACAACGCGCTATCATGTCATCTGGTTCGGTCACGAAATATGGCGATGCCCACCCGGCATCCAGGATGACATCGAAGCCAGTTGGAGTTGGCCAAGGTTCATAGTCCGGCAATGCCGTAAGAGGCTCTAGACTGAAGCCATCGAAGCGACGCCGTAGCTTCTCCCGCTCTTCGGGATCGCGGGTGTGTCGTATGAACCTGAGGATTTCATCGCCGCGACCGCAAAGACGCCCCCTGGCCGCCCGCCAAGGACGGAGTATCAGCGCATCGCCTGACAGTTCGTAGGACTCGGCAATGCCGAGATCGCCCGTGTGGAGGTTCTTGTAGGAATAACCGAGAGTGGGGGTGATTACGAATCCGCCTGTGGCAATCGCGAGGTCCATGAGCACTGCAGCGTCCTCGCACTCCAGAAGGAGTTGCGCGTGAGCCTGAATGCTCTTCAGGAGCTCTTCGGTGAACTCAACCGACCGGAACGCCACGACGAGGTTGGAACCATGGGCTTCAACCATCTCGTCGCCTCTGAGCACCTCGGCAAGTTCGTTGGCATCTCGCTCACTCACTTGCTCAACGATGAGGAATGGTGTCCGACCAGAGGATCGCTGCTCACGCGACCAGATGGTTCTTATGTCCTGAATGGTGACGCGTTCTCGAACTGTCACCTGCTGCCGTCGCTTCAGGAACCGAGAGAGGATTTTCATGTGTGCCGCCCAAGTGCAAGCCTCCTCAACCTACGCCCAGGTCCCGTGAGAAACAGTAGAGCAGTTGTCCAAAATGAAGACGCAACCGCCCGGCAGGACTCGACTCGTCCAAGCGGCCGCGGCGAGTGCGCGTCGGCGGACGAGCCGACAGTTAGAGCGAGATCCGGTCGGTGCCTGTATATGACGAAGGCCGCGCATTCGCGCGGCCTCGTCATAACAGGCCCGGCAGGACTCGAACCTGCAACCCCCGGTTTTGGAGACCGGTGCTCTGCCAATTNNCAGCCCCATAAACAACGCATACATCCGACCGCCGGTCCGACCGTCCGTCCGTCCACCCCATAAAGGTCCCCTACCAGACTCGACCTCCAAGGAGGCCCTGGACTACCCCGCCACCATCTTAATCGACAACTACTTCGCGGTCTACCGGAACCGACGTTGGTCCCTAATCGGCTGCGAGGCCCCTGGCGCCGGCCTCGGGACGGCTGGGTTGAAAAGCTGGCAATTGCGAGCTTAATTGTCCCGATGCAATCCCCGCGACGCCAGGCCGACGAAGCCCTCCAACAGCTCCTCGACCCGATCGAGAGCTCGGTCTTCAAGACAGATTACTGGGAGAAGGCCCCCCTCCACGTGGCCCGCCCGGCTCCGCAGTGGCTCGAGGAGCTGCCGGGCAAGGAGGACCTGGACCACCTCTTCCAGGTCACACCGGCCGCCAACCTCCGCATCGTCCGCTCGGCCGGGCTGCGCACCCGCGAGGTGCCTGTGTCGGCCGCCCGGAAGATGCTGGCCAACTATCAGGCCTACTCGGACGGCTGGACCCTGGTCCTCAACGCCGTGCACCGCCGCTCCCCGGCGGTGGGAATGCTGGCGGCCCGCCTGAGCGAGGCGCTCTCCCACGACATCGGCGTGAACCTCTATTTCACGCCGCCAGCCGCACAGGGATTCCGACCCCACATCGACGGGCACGACGTCTTCATACTCCAGCTCTACGGCCGCAAGGTGTGGAGGGTGTACGGATCGAAGATCGACCTGCCCCTGGAAAAGCAGCCGTACGAGATCGAGGAGCAGGACCTGGAAGCGCGCACCGTCGAAGGCACCCTGGAGCCCGGGCACCTGCTCTACATTCCCCGAGGCTTCATTCACGACGGATACTCGACCGACGAAGCCTCCATGCATCTGACCATCGGAGTCCACGCAGTTCGCTGGGTCGAGCTGCTCCACAAGATTCTCGACGTCGCTGCAGAGAGAGACGTGCGGTTCCGGAGGAGCCTCACGCTGGAGACCCTGCGCTCCCAGGGGCCTTCGCCCCCGGCAGAGGGGGTGGGACAGCTCGTGAGCTCGCTCGCGAGAGCCGGGTCCGTGCGAGAGGCCCTACGCCGCCTGGAGCGGCAGACCGCGTCCCATTCCGCCGCCGCCGACGCGGGCCAGTTCGACGCCATCGATCGCGCCCGCTCCCTCGAGTGCCGCAGCAGGGTCGAGCGACGTCCGGGACTGCGCTGCGCCGTGGAGCGCCGAGACGGCCGGGTGGCCATCGCCTTCGGGGAAAACCGGGTCGAGGGACCGGAGGCGGTGGAGCCGGCGCTGCGCTTCATCGCCGCGACGCCGAGGTTCAGGGTCGGAGACCTTCCAGGGAATCTGGCGGACGCGTCCAAGGTGACGCTGTGTCGCCGGCTGGTTCGAGAGGGATTGCTGAGCGTCCATCGCGAAGAGGAGGAGACGGATGTCGCATGACACGCAGCACGACAAGCAGGACGACGGGATGCCCCGGGAGAAGAGGAAGAAGACCTTCGACGACCTGAGCCCGGTTCAGCTCACCGACGAGGAAANNACGCTGCCCCTCGAGTACCGGACGGTCGAGATGTCCCGCCTGCTGGGCACAGCGCTGCGCGACCCGGACTTCGTCCCCCGACTGCGCGCCAACCCCCGCAAGTACTTCGACATGTATTGTGGAATCCGGCTCCCGCCCCACGTCAGCGTGGTCGTCCATCCCTATGACGAGAACACGCTGCATCTGGTGCTCCCGGATCCCGATCCCCGGCCGAGGAGGCGAGACCACGTGGAAGGAGGTCAGAAGGTCCTGGTGACTGACGCCGATCTGGTCTCGGAGTTCGCCTACGCCAAGGGCAGCGACGTCTCCAAGGGCCGCGACCTCATCGCCGACGACAACGACGACAAGCGGGACTCCGTCGACGACCCCGGTGGATGGACCGACGCGGGAACCGACGACGGAAAGGACGTCAAGGACGCGGACGCGGACAAGTTCCCAGCGGACTAGGACTCGGCAGGGGGGCTGGCGGGAGGGGCGCGGGAGGGTACGGTGCGGCGCGTACGAGCCTACGATGTCGACGGTTCGGCGGAGCGGCGGTTCGGCGGATCGACGCGCTCGCACCCGCGGGCCTCACGAACCGCCGGTCCGTCCAACCGCCGAACCGCCGACAGGGGTGGCTGAGGGGAATCGAACCCCCAACCTCCGGAGCCACAGTCCGGCGCTCTAACCGATTGAGCTACAGCCACCACGGGGAGACCGAGCTCCCAGGAAAGTCAACCTACCGATGCCCGGAAATGGGGTCAACTGCTGCGGAGGCACCGCCGGACTGAGGTTCGAGGTGCGGGATGAGAGGTTCGAGGGACGTGTACTCAACCTCGACCCCTTGTCCCTCACACCCCACACCGCGAACTTCGCACCTCAGACCACGGCACCCCCCAAGACCCAACACCCAGGACCTAGGACCCCCTCTTCGCCTGATCCGCCACCGCCTGCTGCGCCGCCTTCACCGCCTCCTCCTCCGCCAGGTAGTAGCTCCGGATCGGGGAGAGATCGTCGTCGTTGAGCTCATAGATAAGAGGAATACCGGTGGGGATGTTGAGCCCGACGATCTCCTCATCCGGGATCTTGTCCAGGTGCTTCACCAGAGCCCGCAAGCTGTTGCCATGAGCAGAGACCAGAACCCGCTTCCCCTCTTTCACCACGGGCGCTATGGGGTCGAACCAGTAGGGGAGCATCCGCTCCACGGTATCCTTGAGGCACTCGGTGAGCGGGACCTCCTCGGGCTTGAGGTCCGCATACCGGGGATCCTTGCCCGGCCAGCGCTCGTCGTCCTTGGTCAGTTCCGGCGGGCGCACGTCGTAGCTCCGGCGCCACAGCTTCACCTGCTCCTGCCCATGCCGCTCCGCAGTTTCAGCCTTGTTGAGACCCTGCAGCGCCCCGTAGTGACGCTCGTTGAGCCGCCAGCTGCGGTACACCGGGATCCACTCGAGATCCATCTCCCGGAGCACGATCCACAGCGTCTCAATCGCACGCTTCAAGACCGAGGTATACGCCACATCGAAGGTGAAGCCTTCGGCCAGGAGCCTCCGCCCGGAATCAAGCGCCTCCTGCACTCCCTTCTCCGTGAGCCCCACATCGGTCCAACCCGTGAACCGGTTTTCCTTGTTCCAGGTGCTCTCGCCGTGGCGCAACAGCACGAGCTGTTTCATCTTGGTGCTCCTCCACTACGTGATACGACCCACCACCCCACCATCTGGAGCCTGTAAGATGTTGAAGTAACATCGCTTACGCCTAGGCGTCAAGGCGGCATCGGGCCCGCAATGGGACGTCACGGCCAGCCCCGCTACCTCGCTCCGGGCGGCACCATTGACCCCTGCGCCGACTCGCCACTAGTGTAGCGAGTCGCTAGTTTGTGACAAAAACCAAGCACCGAGCAGTCCCGCAGTACGGGTGGCGGTCCGGCGGTCGGTTCGCTAGTCAGCGATCCGCCGGTCCGTCGATCCGACGACCCGCGCACCGCGTACAGCGCACCGCCCACAGGTTGGAGCTCACCGCACGTGCTATGCAACGAAAACTCTTACTCACCGCACTACTGTGAGCCCACCTCCCCTAAACGAAGCGCCGCCAGCCCCTATCTAAGGAATCGACATGCGAAGACTCATCGCCCTGCTGCGGCGACCCCTTGCGGGAATCGGCAAGTGGGTGGTCGTGGCACTGCTGGCGCTCGTCGTGATCATCCTCACCGTGAGAGCACTGACCGGACCCGAGGTCTTCATCCCGCCAGGTGGTCCCGTAGACGGCTGGGAGTTCTACGGCGGTGATCAAGGCGGCACCCGCTATTCCCGGCTGACACAGATCACCCGCAGCAACGTGCAACACCTCGAGGTCGCGTGGACCTACCAGACGGGTGACGTGTCCGACGGCAGGGTCTACTCCCGCAAGAGCTCGTTTGAGGCGACGCCGATTCTGTTCGACGGCACGCTCTACCTGAGCACGCCGTTCAACCGGGTGATCGCCCTCGACCCGGAGACCGGCGAAGAGCGGTGGGCCTACGATCCCCAGATGGACCTGGATGTCGGGTACTCAGAGAGTCTCATCTCCCGGGGTGTCGCGGCCTGGCAAGACTCGACAGCGAGCCCCGGGAGCGTGTGCGGCCAGCGGATATTCTTCGCCACCCTCGACGCCCGGTTGCTGGCACTGGACGCGAACACGGGTCAACCGTGTGAAGGTTTCGGTCAAGCCGGACAGGTGGATCTCAAGACAGGCGTGGGTGAGGTCGAACAGGGCGAGTACGAGATGACCTCGCCCCCTGTAGTGCTCAACGGCGTCGTGGTCGTGGGCTCGGCGATGGGCGACAACCGGCGGGTCGAAGTGGAGCGGGGCACGATTCGCGGGTTCGACGCCCGCAGCGGTGCCCTGAAATGGGCGTTTGACCCTATTCCCAGGTCGCCAGCCGATCCGGGGTGGGACGAATGGACCGAGGAAGGCGCGCGCCGCACCGGGGCGGCGAACGCCTGGGCGCCCCTCGCCGCTGACCCCGAGCGAGACCTGGTGTTCGCACCCACCGGAAGCGCCGCGCCGGACTTCTACGGCGGCGTCCGCCTCGGCAGCAATCGGTTCGCCAACTCGGTGGTGGCCCTCCAGGCGTCCACCGGCGAGCTGGTGTGGCACTTCCAGGTGGTGCACCACGACCTGTGGGACTACGACGTGGCGTCACAGCCCGCCCTCATCACGATCCGCCGTGATGGCACAGACGTCCCCGCCGTCGCCCAGGCCACCAAGATGGGACACCTGTTCATCCTTCATCGGGAGACCGGTGAGCCCCTGTTCCCCGTGGAGGAGCGACCGGTACCCCAGACGGACGTGCCGGGAGAGGAGACGTGGCCCACCCAGCCCTTCCCGACTCATCCACCGCCGCTGCACCCGCCAAGCATCACCAAGGACGACGCCTGGGGACTCACCCCGTGGGACCGGGGTAAGTGCCGCCAGAAGATCGAGAGCCTGCGCAACGAGGGCATCTTCACACCTCCCAGCCTCGGAGGAACGCTGGAGTATCCCAGCATGATCGGCGGAGCCAACTGGGGAGGCGTTGCGGTCGACCACGCCCGGGGCCTCCTAGTCCTCAACATGAACCGCTTCGCGAGCTGGGTGAGACTGATTCCCCGGGCGGAGTTCGACAGCGCCAGGCGGGCGCCCGACGCAGAGGGCCAGTTCACCTCGCAAGCGGGAACGCCATACGGCATGAACCGGGAGGGCGGGATGGTCTCTCCCTTGGGAATGCCGTGCACCCGTCCACCCTGGGGGACGCTGCTCGCGGTGGACCTGGCCAGCGGAACGGTACGCTGGGAGGTCACCCTTGGTACCATCCGCGACCTCGCGCCCATCCCGCTGCCAATTCGCTGGGGCACCCCCAACCTCGGCGGTCCCATCGTGACGGCCACGGGCGTCGTCTTCATTGGTGCGGCGATGGACGACTACCTGCGGGCGTTCGACGTGGACACCGGTGAGGAGCTGTGGAAAGGACGACTCCCCGCCGGCGGACAGGCCACGCCCATGACCTACCGGCTCCGCGAGGACGGGAAACAGTTCGTGGTCATCGCCGCCGGCGGGCATGGCAACCTGGGAAGCACCCTGGGCGACTACGTGGTAGCGTTCGCGCTGCCCGACTAGAGAACGGGCCTTGGTCCTGGGTCCTCGGTCTCCGGGATTCGCCTGTGTCGGCAGCAGTGCCCCGGTGCGAATCACGATCCCCAAGCCCCTAACGCCGACCCTTGAGCATCCATCTCCGCCCGGGACCCTCGATCACGAGGCACCGGCATGCTCGGCAGCGTCGCGAACCGCCCAGGAGGTAGGTCCCGCCAAGCACCCCTGCTCTCCCTCCTCCCCCCGTCCCTCCCAACCCTCTCACCATCCCACCTATCTAACCAGACGAAACCCATGCCCCCAGTCACGCGTAGGGGGTTCATAAACCGGCATACCCTCGAGCCGGGGGGACCACGTGAGTAACCGCCAGCACAAACCAGCCAGCACCGCAAGGCGACCCAGCCGTCGGCCCTGGGAGGGGAGACCGACGGGGTGGATCGCCCTTGCGGCCCTGCTCGCCGCACCTTGGGCGGCGGCAAGCGCACAACAGACCTCCAACGGCGGGCCGGGGCGCACCAGCTCCGGCAGCACGAAGCCGGCCGCGGCAGTAGCGGTCCGGGCCCTCTCCGGGGGGCCCCGGGTGGACGGACGGCTCGACGACGAGATCTGGAAAACCGCCCCCGCCATCTCCGACTTCACTCAGCAGGACCCGAACCAGGGTGAGCCGCCGTCGGAGCGAACCGAGGTCCGGGTGGTCTACACCGACGCCGCCATCTACGTGGGGGTCAGGGCCTACGACTCGCAGGCCGACCAGATCGCAGCCCAGCTCACGCGGCGGGACATCGAGTCGCCGTCCGATTGGATATTGGTGGGCTTCGATTCCTACCACGATCGGCGTACGGCCTTCGTCTTCTCGGTGAACCCCGCCGGCGTCAAGCGGGACTTCTACGTATTCAACGACAACGACGCGGACGACTCCTGGGACGCGGTCTGGGACGTTGCCTGTACCCGCGATCCTGAGGGCTGGACCGCCGAGTTCCGGATCCCGTTCAGCCAGTTGCGCTTCCCCAACGCTGCGGAGCACACGTTCGGGTTCCAGGTAGTGCGGACCATCAACCGGCTCAACGAGGAGATGCATTGGCGCCTCATGCCCAAGGAGGAGTCCGGCATCGTCTCCCGCTTCGGGGATCTGGTGGGCCTCCAGGGCATCAAGCCGCCCCGGCGGGTGGAGGTGATGCCCTACGTGTCGGGGGCCAGCACGTGGGAGCCGGGCGAGGACGGCAACCCGTTCCAGACGGGGAGCAGCCGGACCGGCCGAGCCGGTGCCGACCTCAACATCGGGGTGACGTCCAACCTCACGCTGTCAGCCACCATCAACCCTGACTTCGGCCAGGTAGAGGCCGATCCGGCCGTAGTGAACCTCTCGGCCTTCGAGACCTTCTTCCCGGAGAAGCGCCCCTTCTTCAACGAGGGTCTCGACATCTTCCGGTTCCCCATCCTTTTAGGCGACGGGGACGGTGCCAACGAGCAGCTGTTCTACACCCGGCGCATCGGCCGGGCCCCGCAGGGGAGCGCCGATCCCCGTGGCGGCTACGCGGAGACCGTCCCGCAGACCACTATCCTCAGCGCGGCGAAGCTCTCCGGAAAGACACCGAGCGGATGGACCATCGGCTTGCTGGGCGCGCTCACGGCCGAAGAGGAGGCCGACGTAATTGATGGCGACGGCGTGCCCCACGCGGATATCGTCGAGCCGCGCTCCACCTACTTCGTCGGCCGCCTGGCTCGGGACTTCCGCAACGGCCACACGCAGGTGGGCTTCTTCGGCACCGCTGTCAACCGGGCGTTGCCGGATGATCTGTCGTTCCTCCGCAGCTCAGCCTACGCCGGCGGCTTCGACTGGAGCCATCGATTCCGCAACGACACCTATTCGGTCGAGGGTTGGCTCGTCGGCAGTCACGTGCGGGGATCGGAGGGGGCCATCGAGCGGACGCAGCGATCCTCGGCCCGCTACTATCAGCGCCCGGACAACGACCATGTCACGCTTGATCCGACGCGCACGTCGCTCTCGGGGTTCGCAGGCCAGTTGATCTTTGGCAAGCATGCCGGCGGGAACTGGCGGTTTGCCACGGGCGTGGACACTCGCTCGCCGGGCTTCGAGGTGAACGATGCGGGCTTCCAGCGAGAGGCGGATCGCACGATCCAGTTCCTCTGGATTGCCCGGCGCTGGGTGCACCCCGGTAAGGTGTTCCGTCGAGCCCAAGTCAACTTCAACCAGTGGGCCGCGTGGAGCTATGGAGGGAACCGCCTGTCAACGGGCGGCAATGTGAACGCCAACTGGCAGTTCCTGAACTACTGGAGTGGGTACGCCGGCGTCGGTGGCAACATTCGGGGCCTCTCGACCGGCGCCCTACGGGGCGGCCCCGCCTTCGTGACTCCCGGTCACCTGAATGGCTGGGCCGGCTTCTCCACCGACGGCAGGAAGGCGCTCCGGGGTGGGCTCAGCACATCATGGTTCATCCAGCCCGAGGCCGACACCTGGAGCTTCCGCATAGGGCCCAGGGTGTCGTGGCGGCCGGCATCCAACATGGACTTCTCGTTCTCGCCATCGCTGTCGAGGCAGTTCGATAGCTGGCAGTACCTGGAGCGCTCGGAAGTCGCGGGCGAGGACCACTTCATCTTCGGTGAGCTCAAGCAGACAACCGTGAACGCGTCGTTCCGCGGCAACGTCACCTTCACGCCGACCCTGTCGCTCCAGGTGTGGGCTCAGCCGTTCGTGTCTACCGGCGACTACGAGGGCTTCCGCCAGGTGGCGGACCCCCGGGGCGACCGCTTCGCGGATCGGTTTGACGACTTCGGCTCCGACCGGCTCATCCAGCAGGGTGACGAGGTATCCATCGACCTGGACCGGGACGGCACCGCCGACATCGACCTCGGCAACCCCGACTTCACTGTGCTTTCGTTCCGATCCAACGTCGTGCTGCGGTGGGAGTACCTGCTGGGCTCCACCATCTTCCTGGTGTGGCAGCACGGGCGGTTCGACTACCACCACGATGGCGTGTTCCGCCTGGGGGACAGCCTGGACGATCTGTTCCGGCTGGATGCGACGAACACGTTCGTGGTAAAGGTGAATTACTGGTTTAGTCTCTGAGTGTTACCGCAGGGGCGAGGGGAAGGACGGCAGACGGCGGCAGAGGGCGGCAGGGGAAAATGGGTGTGACGGCATAATCGCATAACGGCACAATGGCATGAGGGCATAACGGGACCCCGGGCGGACGCCCGGGGTTCTCATTTGGCCCCGCGGCCATGCCGTGATGGCGTTGAGGTTCCGCCGCCTCGCTCATCTGCTGCCCCTTCCTCCCCCTTCTCCCCCCTCCCTAGCGAAACCCGCACCAACCAGCCACCGTAGAGACGTCCCGACCCATGCTCGACCCCATCGTCGATCTCATAGAGAACTCCGGCGCCTGGGTGTACCTGCTGGCGCCTCTGTTCATGATCGTGGTCGCAATCCTGCCAATTCCGGCGGAGATCCCCGCGATGCTGAACGGCATGGTCTTCGGCTCCACGGTGGGAGCCCTGATCACCTGGAGCGGGGGGCTGGTAGGCGCGATCGTGAGCTTCGAGCTGGCCCGGCGATTCGGCCGCCCTCTGGGCGAGAAGCTGCTCTCCCGCCAGGCCCTGGCCAGGACGGACCGGGTGGCCCTATCGGCGGGATGGCCCGGGTTGCTCACACTGCGCCTCATCCCCACCGTGGCGTTCACCGCTGTCAACTGGGCGGCGGGCCTCACCGCCATCCGCCGCTGGACCTTCTGGTGGACCACCGCCGTGGGCATCACGCCGGGCGCGATTCTCTTCACCATGTCCGGGACGGGACTCGCCGCGTTCTACCGGCACAACCCGGAGTTCGCCCCCGCGCTGCTGGTCCTGGCACTGTTTGCAGCCGGATTTGCAGTATACCGGTACCGCCGCCTGGCGTCCCGGACCGACGCGATCGGGAACTCGGCTATCCCTGCAACGCCGCAGCGGCGCGTTCCCTAGCGCTGCCGCACCGCGCTCCACCAACAACTGTGATGTGGCAGCAGGTGGCAGACGGCGGCAGAGGGCGGCAGGGGCGGCAGTGGCCGTACAGGCGAAAGCCCGGAATTGTCCAAGAGCTGGACCGGAACAAGGCTGACCCCAGGCGGTAGCCTGGGGTTCGAAAAGCGGGAGGAGCCGCAGACATTCCGTTCCGGGAACCGAGCTCTCTGCGTCCCCGTTGAGTAGCAGAACGATCCATGGCATTGAGCGGGAAGCCGGCCAACATCTTGTGCCCGGCGCCCCAGGTTCCATGTTCGAGCAGTTCGGTGCCGGCGTCCGCCGAGTGAGCTCAACCCGCTAACCCAGACGTCTCACCCGCATGTTTCGAGAAGCACCATGATCGCACTCGAACACCGTACCCCATTGTACCTGCCAGCCCTGCACAAGTTTGAAGAAGACGGCATCTCCTACGTGGTGGATCCCGAGACACCCAACTGGATCGCCGTCGACCGCGAGGGCGGGGGCCTGCTCGACCTGATATCCCGAAGCAACGGCGAGCTCACCGTCGGAGCACTGGTGGCGCGCCATGCGGAGCGCGGGCGGCTCGAAGCCGGCAAGGCTTGGGTCCACGTTCACGACTTTCTCACGGCCCTGGGGCGGGCGGGCATGCTGGCGCACCAGCCGATCACACCGGAACGGTACCCGGGGCGCGCCCAGCTCAGTGCGCCCCAGGGACTCCGAGAACTGTGGATCCAGATCAACAACGCCTGCAACCTGTCGTGCACCCACTGCCTGGTTTCGTCGGGGCCCGGCAAAGACCGCGGTCTGCCCCTCGACAGGCTGGAGCGCATCGTCAGTCGATCGTCGCAGCTCGGGCTGGAGCGGCTCTATCTCACGGGGGGAGAGCCGTTCGTCCGCAAGGACATCTTCGATCTGATCCATCGCGCCACGGACCGGCATGACCTCGAAGTCATCATTCTGACGAACGCCACGGTTTTTCAGGGTGCCATCGAAGCAGGCCTCAACACGCTGGACCGGTCGCGGGTCCGATTCCAGGTCTCGGTAGACGGAGCTCGGGCCGAAACCAACGATCGAATCAGGGGACGGGGCACCTTCGCCAAAGCGTTGGACGGCGCCCGCCTCCTTGCCGATCTAGGATTCCACGTCTCGCTCTCGACAGTAGTGGCGCAACAGAATCTCGAGGAGCTGCCTGACCTTCCGCGCATCGTGAAGGCCGTCGGCGCGAAAAGCCAGCATCTCATGTGGGCACACAAGCGCGGACGGGCGGCAGCGAGCAGGAACGGGCTCTTCCCAGAGACCGCGCGACTGTTGGCAGCCGTGATGCAGACGATCCAGGCGGCCGAGGATGCCGGCGTCGCCCTGGACAATGTGGAGGTGGTGAAGCGACGGGTGAACGGCGTGCCCGGCGTGAAGTACGACCTGGGGAACGGTGGGTGGGATTCCCTTGGCGTCTACGTAGACGGCAAGGTCTATCCCACGGCTGCGTTGGTGAACGAGCCCCGACTCCTATGCGGTGATGCCGTGGGCGACGACTTGGGACGCATTCTCGCGTCCTCCGCCGTGATCCAACGCCTCCGGCAGGCCAGCCTGGCGCACAAGCGATCGCTGCGGGACGACCCATTCCGCTTTTTCACCGGCGGCGGCGATTGGGAGCACGCCTGGTGGGCGTGGGGAGATCCCCTGGGCGAGGATCCCTACTATCCCATCGCCGTCAGCCTGGTACGGCACGTGATGACGAAGTTGGGACGTGAAAAACTGGAGCGGGCCAATCGCCGATCCGGGTACGACGCACCTCTCGTCCTCCACGCGATGGGAGAGGGCGCCATAGCCTGCGGCACGGCCGACGGGGCCGCCGCCGAGCAACCCGTGCTCACCCTCCACTCCAACTGCGTCCTGTCGTTCGACGTGGACAAGCCACGGGCCAAGGTCAGGGAGTTCTACGGCGAAGCAGCCGAACAGCCGCAGACCGAGCTATGCTGTCCCGCCAGATACGACGAGTCGGCCGTCGCCCACATCCCGCAGGAGGTTCTGGATCGGTTCTACGGCTGTGGGTCCCCCATGGCGAGCGCAGGCATACAGCCGGGTGAGACCGTGGTGGATCTCGGTTCCGGCGCCGGCATTGACGTGTTCATAGCCGCCAAGCTCGTGGGGCCCACCGGCAACGCCATCGGCATCGACATGACCGAGCGGATGCTCGCCATCGCCCGTGACAACCAGCCGAAGGTGGCCGCCGCTCTCGGCTATGACGTGGTCGAGTTCCGCAGAGGATTCCTGGAAGAGATACCGGTCGCGTCGAAGTCGGTGGATCTCGTCACCTCCAACTGCGTGGTGAACCTCTCTCCTGACAAGCCCCGGGTCTTCGAAGAGATCTGGCGGGTCCTCAAGGACCACGGCCGCGTCGTCATCTGCGATATCGTGAGCGAGCACGAAGTGCCGCCGCACCTCAAGGTCGACCCACGACTGTGGGGGGAGTGCCTGGTGGGTGCTCTCACTCAGGAAGAATTCCTCGCGCGGCTGGAACGGGCAGGGTTCTACGGCCTCACGATCCTGAGTCGTACTCACTGGAAGGACGTGGAGCGATATCCGTTCTACTCAGTCACGGTCAGCGGGTACAAGTTCGAGAAGACCTCGGGCTGCGTCTACGAGGGACACCGGGCCGTGTATCTGGGGCCGGGCAAAGCATTCGTGGACGAGGAGGGTCACCTGTTCCCGCGGAACGAGCCATATGAGGTTTGCACCGACACGGTGGCGAAGCTGAGCCGTCCCCCCTATCAGCATGCGTTTGCCATCCTCGAGCCGGGGGAGGAGGCCGTCAGCTACGCCTGTTGTGGGCCGGACGGAGCGTGCTGCTGACTGACGACTGCAATTCGCAATTGGCAATTTGCAGTTCGTGATCAACACTGGGGGCAACGTCCTGCGCCCTAACGCCCCCCACGAATTGCGAACTGCGAATTGCGAACTGCTGATCGCCGACTAGCTTTGAGACCTCACCAGCCGCGGTGTCGCTGACCCCCAACACGAGGGACCGAACCATGAGACGTGCTCTGTCTGCCGCAACCGCTCTGTTGACGGCGGCCGGACTCGCGGCCTGTGCAACCGGTCGCGCGGAGACACCACCCACCCCCCAGAGGGGAGCCCGGGCGACGCAAGAACGGGAGCAGCAAGAGAAGATCAAGCCCTACAACGAGGTGATCACGGCGGAGGCGAAGTCCGACTCCGGACTGTTTCTCGTGCATCGCATCGACGAGAAGCTCTACTACGAGATTCCCCTGGAGATGCTGGACAGGGAGATGCTCCTGGTATCGCGCCGGGCGCGCACCGCCGCCAACATCGGCTACGGGGGCATGAAGAACAACACGCAGACGGTTCGCTGGCAGCGCCACAACGATCAGGTCTTGATGCGCATCGTGTCGCACAGCAATGTCGCCGCCGACTCGCTGCCCATCTTCGAGGCGGTCCGGAACTCCAACTTCGAGCCCATCATCAAGAGCTTCGATATCGAGGCCTTCCAGGTCGACACGGCGACTGCCGACACTGCGGCGCTGGTGGTTGAGGCCACCGAGCTCTTCACCACGGACATTCCGGTCCTCGGGCTCGGCCAGTCCGCCCGTACGCAGTACAAAGTGCGGAGTCTCGACAGGAACCGGACATTCGTCAACTGGGTGAAGAGCTTCCCGCGGAACATCGAAGTGCGGGTGGTCCTGACCTACAATGCCCAACAGCCGCCGGCCAACTCATCGACGGGTACCATCTCCCTCGAGATGAACCACTCGATGATCCTGTTGCCCGAGAATCCGATGCGACCCCGGCTGTGGGACGAACGGGTTGGGTACTTCAGCGTGCAGCAGGCTGACTACGGGCGGAGCGACCAGAAGATGGTGACGCGGCAGTACGTCACACGCTACCGGCTCGAACCGAAGGATACCGCTGCGTTTCTCCGTGGCGAGCTGGTGGAGCCCGTGAAGCCCATCGTCTACTACATCGATCCGGCGACACCGGTGAAGTGGCGTCCCTATCTCAAGCAGGGCGTGGAAGACTGGAACATCGCCTTCGCGGAGGCGGGCTTCAGGAACGCGATCATCGCAAAGGACCCGCCAACCCCCGAGGAGGACCCGGAGTTCAGCCCGGAGGACATCCGGTACTCCGTCATCCGCTGGTTCCCCTCGCCCGTGCAGAACGCCTTCGGGCCGCACGTGCACGATCCCCGGACCGGTGAGATCCTGGAGAGCGACATCGGCTGGTTCCACAACGTGATGAACCTGCTGCGCAACTGGTACTTCGTGCAGACGGCGGCGGCGAACCCCGAGGCCCGGCGGGTGAAGTTCGACGACGAGGTCATGGGAAAGCTGGTGCGGTTCGTGGCCGCCCACGAGGTGGGCCACACCATCGGCCTGCCCCACAACATGAAGGCCAGCTCGGCGTACCCGGTGGACTCCCTGCGGTCGGCGAGCTTCACCTGCACCATGGGCACCGCGCCGTCCATCATGGACTACGCCCGGTTCAACTACGTGGCCCAGCCGGAAGACGAAGGGGTCTGCTTCATGCCGGGCATCGGCCCCTACGACAAATACTCCATCATGTGGGGGTACCGGCCCATCATGGAGGCCAACACGGCAGACGACGAGCGGCAGCAACTCGACCGCTGGGTACGGGAACGGTACGACAATCCCATGTACCACTTCGGCGGCGGGGGCAGCATCGACCCGACCTCGCTCACCGAAGCCATTGGCGACGACGCCATGCGGGCCAGCGAGTACGGCATCGCCAATCTCAAGCGCATCGTGCCGAACCTCATCGAGTGGTCGCATCAGGAACTGGAGGATTACTCCGAACTGGAAGAGCTGTACGGCCAGGTCACCGCCCAGTGGAACCGCTACCTGGGCCACGTGGCCGCCAACATCGGCGGGGTGACCCAGACCCGGAAGACGTATGGGCAGGACGGTCCCGTCTACCAGTTCGTGCGGGAAGAGACTCAGCGCCGGGCGATGCAGTTCATCGCCCAGCAGGCATTCACGCCACCGACCTGGATGATCGACGAGAACATCCTGAGCAAGATCGAGAACGTGGGAACGGTCGAGCGGATGCGCAGCCTCCAGGTGAGCGCCCTCAACCGGATCCTGGACCCAGGCCGGATGCAGCGCCTGATCGAACACGAGGCTCGCCACGGGAACAGCGCGTACAGCCTCGGCGAGATGCTGGGCGATCTGCGTGGCGCGATCTGGACTGAGCTCCGGGCGGAGCGGTCCATCAGCGTCTACCGCCGCAACCTCCAGCGGGGATATCTGGAGCGGATGGAGTGGCTCATGACCGAGGAGCCGAGCCAGCCTCCGTCGAGCTTCCCCAGTACCTTCGTCACCCGGGTGGACGTGCCCCAGTCCGACATCCGGGCCTTCGTCAGGGGCGAGCTCGAGGCGGTCAAGCGACAGATCGGACAGGCGCTGAACCGCAGGCTGGATGGGGCGACACGGCTGCACCTGCGGGATGCTGTGGTGAGAATCGATCGGATTCTGGAACCGGACAAATAGGGGGGAGAAGGGGCAGAAGGGAGAGGAGGGGCAGAGGATCTGCTAGCACCCTCTGCCCCTTCTGCCCCCACTGCCCCTTCTACCGCTACCTCTTGATCCTCTCGCCCTTCAGCTCACCGGAATCGAACCCGAGGACCCAGCTTCCGGTGTAGGTATCGCCGGTGAAGGTCATCGTTATGACGAGATCTTCACCGCCGGCGTCGCCAATGACAGTCATCTCCTGGCCGTCCACCGTGACGCGGTAGATGTCTACCGGGGGCGGGCCGGCGTCGGGCTCCAGGACACCTCCGAAACTCTCCCCGGTCTTGGTGATCACGATTCGGCCGGTGACGGTCTGTCCCTGGTAGGTGGTTTCGAAACTGTACGTCCCCACCGGGTCGACGGCTTCTGGTTCCGGCTCTGCCGTAGCCGGTGGTGCGCCAGCCGTACCCGAGGCACACCCCACCGCCGCACCAACGGCCAGCAGCAGGGTGAACACACTGAGTCGTGCCATGCCAACCTCCTCCAGATGTCACAACTAGAAACTACCCCGCCCCGGCGGCCGCGGCGAGTCGAGGGTACGCCGCCGGGAACAGGGCCGTCGGCGGATTACCTCAGCGACGAACCTCTACCTTGGCGCGCCGGCGGCCGCGAATGTCCAGCCTGATGTCCCGAATTTCCTCCCGCACATCGGTCCGCAGCCGGTGGATCTCCGAGGTTATCTGGGTGCAGGGCCCAGTGTGGTCGTGGCTCATACGCTCACAGGGCAGGTCGTGTGGCGCGAGATACAGCCCGGTCGCTCGACCCGTCCCTGTAAAGACCACGCTGCCAAATCGCACGAGATCCTCGGCGTCCGAGCGGCAGAGCATCACTTCCTTGAACCCCAGGGGGCCCTCACGGTCGAACGCATCGGGGTCCAGGTGGAACTGGCAGTCGGCCAGGTGCTCGACGTCTGCTTTCTCTGACAGCGCGATCTCAATCCGCAGACTGTCCACGGTGGCAGGCTCGACCCGCTGGACCACGACCGACTGGAGCCTCCCCACCCTGTCGCCTTCCACGTACATGGGAATGAAGGACAGCTGCATTGTCACCGGATTGGGGCTGTGCTCCAGGCTGTCGGCCCACGCCTCGATCTGGGCCTTCATGGCGGCGGCGTTGCGGATTCCCCAGAGCACGCCCAGGCCCACGACTACCACCACTGGCGCCCCCACCGTGATCACGATTCTGCGAACAGTCGACATAGTCTCGTCCCCGGATGCCAGAGATTCCTACTTAGCTCCCTACGGTGACTGGCGCAATGCGGTTTCAGGGGGCGGAGCCTCCATGGAGTGGCCCGAACCATCAGCAGGACTCCAACTTAGCGACCGCTGGGGTGGTACCGCCCCGAGCGGTCTGCTCCCCATTCCCGGGCTTGCGACGGAACCGGCTACCCTGTTCCCTTCCCTCGCGGGCCCGGCGAATGAGCCTTCGATCCGAACCTGACTACTCGGGAGCCTCACCGTGCCGTTCTGCGCAGACCAACTAGCACGCCTCGAGCCCCTGTGGGACGCGATGCTGGACCACCGCTTCCTGCGGGAGACTCGGGACGGAACCATATCGGACGAGCGGTTCGCCGTCTGGATGCGGCAGGACTACCTCTTCGTCGAGGCGGCGATTCCGTTCCTCGCCGCCCTCCTCGCCAGGGCGCCCCGCCATCACTGGGAGCCGCTGGCCGGCGCCATCGCCGCCCTTCAGAAGGAGCTCAAGCTGTTCGAAGAGCGGGCTCAAGTTGTCGGGGTGAACCTGAGAGGTGCCCCACCTTCATTCACCAATCACGCCTACATCCAGTTCTTGCTGGCCACCGCCTTCCGAGCGTCCTACGCCGAGGCCTACACCGTGCTCTACACGGCGGAAAAGGCGTATCACGATTCCTGGAAGGTGGTCAAGCAGGGCATCGCCCAGGACTCGAAGTGGTATCCGTTCGTGGAGAATTGGGCCGGCGAGGAGTTCGCCCAGTACGTGTCCTACCTGGAGACTGAGCTGAACGCCTTGGCCGAGGAGGCAGGACCATCCGAACGCGAACGCATGGCAGAGTACTTCGAGCTGACGACGAAGTACGAGATCGCGTTCTGGGAGATGGCGGCGACGGGGGAGGGGTGGCCAGCTACGTAAAGGGGAGCGGGGAGCAGGGAGCGGGGAGCGGGAGCAGAGAGTGGGGAGCAGGAAGGCCCGGGAGGGCGACATGAACACGGGGCGCCCGCTCCCCGCTCCCCGTCACGTGATCTCTCCGACGTCATGTAGAGGAAGTCGACCAATGTCGCTAACCAACGATTGTTTCAACGCAGCTAGGTCGATTTGGGACGCCCAGCTCGAGCACCCCTTCGTGAAGGGACTCGGTGACGGGTCGCTCGAGGTGGAGCGATTCAAGCGGTGGGTGCTGCAGGACTACCTGTATCTCAAGGAATTCGCCCGCATCTTCGCTTGGGCCGTGGCGAAGGCGGACCGGCTAGAATCAATGGGCTGGTACGCCAAGGTCCTGGACCTCACCCTCAACACCGAGATGTCGCTGCACCGCTCCTACGCCGAGCGGTTCGGCATCTCCAGTGAGGAGCTGGAGGCCCAGCCCAGCTGGCCGACCACCAGAGCCTACACCGACTTCCTGGTCCGCACCTCAGCCGACGGTGACATGGCGGATCTGTTGGCAGCACTCCTGCCTTGCGCCTGGGGCTACGTCTACATCGCCCAGCATCTCGCCAAAGGCAGGCCGCCGTCGGACCAACGCTATGCGGATTGGATCGCCCAGTACGCCTCCACCGAGTTCGCGGAGGCGGCAGAGTGGCTCAAGGCGGAGCTCAATCGGGTCGCGGCCGGCATCAGCGATGAGAAGCGGCGCCGTCTCATCGACTTGTTCGTGCTATCGAGCCGCTACGAGTGGCAGTTCTGGGAGATGTGCTGGAGAGGGGAGGAATGGAAACCGTGATCACTCCGCTTCCACCCCAAACGAGAGCGTCACGCTGGCGATATCGTCTCGAAAGTGTCGGTGAAGGAATCCAACGAATGACGTAACCAGCTGCCATTCGTCTCGTTCCGCCGCGCCGTGAACCAGTGCCACCACCACGCCGCCGAGGCCTCGCTGGAGCTTGATCCAGCCCTTGTACGACGCATGCATCCACTTCTCTTGCCCCGCCTTGCGCGGACCGCGGCGATGGAGCGTTCCGCGCCCCACTTCCCGTAGCTCCCGCTCCTTCTCCACCAGCAAGCCATACAGGGCCTCGTCGCCTGCAGGGGTGACTGTCACGGTCGTCATGTAATCCTCGCTTGGTCGCGTGATGCGGCTCGCCAATACTGCATCATGAATCACGCAGTGTCGAGGGGAGAACCGCGATCTGGCCGAGTCATTCACCGGGGCTCATTATTAGCATAAGACCAGCCCCCCCGGAGGATTCTCCCATGCAACGACGTGCATTCCTCCAAACCGGTCTCGCCGCAGGTGTCATGGGTATGGGTGGCGTTACGGCAGCACCCCACCTTCTCAAGCTCTCCCCACGGACAGGCTTGAAAGGACCGATTCGGCTCAGCTCGAACGAGAACCCGCTGGGGATCGCTCCCGCCGCACGGCGGGCGATCATCGAGGGATTAGTAGACGCGAACCGCTACCCCCAGGGAAGCGGAAGAATGATCGAAGCCCTCGCCGCCAAGCACGGGGTGAAGCCTGAGAACATCGTCCTGGGCGCCGGCTCCACCGAAGTGTTGAAGATGACGGTCCACGCCCTGGCCACGCCATCGGGCCGACTGATTGTGGCGGAACCCACGTACGAAGACGGCCCTTGGTACGCCGGAGCACTCCCCGTCGAGGTTGTCAAGGTTCCGCTCCGTTCGGACTATTCCCACGACCTCGACCAGATGCAGGCGCGAGCCAGTGCCGGAACCGGGACGGTGCTGGTCTACCTCTGCAGCCCGAACAACCCCACCGGGACGCTCACGCCGAGCGCCGACATTGACGCCTGGATAGCATCGGCTCCGGATACGATGTACTTCCTGGTAGACGAGGCCTATTTCGACTACGTCGAAGATCCCCGCTACTGGTCCGCGATCCGATGGGTGCCCGAACGGCCCAACGTGGTCATCGCCCGGACCTTCTCCAAGGTCTATGGGATGGCTGGAATCCGCCTGGGCTACGGCATCGCACACGAAGAGACCGCCGAGCGGCTCCGGCGATTCCGGGTGCGGAACAACGCGAACCACCTCGCGCTGGTCGCCGGGATGGCAAGCCTGGACGAAGCGGGTTTCGTTGAGCGCAGCCTCGACGTTAACCAACGAGGCAAGCGGATACTGCATGAGTGCCTCGAAGATCTCGGCCTGGACTACCTCCCCAGCCACACCAACTTCGTGATGCACCGCATCACCGGCGACCTCAAGACCTACAGGGAGATGATGCTGGAACGGGGCATCCGGGTGGGCCGTCCCTTTCCGCCAATGCTGACCCATAGTCGGCTCTCGATTGGCCTGCCCGCCGAGATGGAGCAGTTCGCGGAAACGCTGAAGGCGCTCCGGAAGGAGGGGAAGGTCTGAAGGAGGGCGCCAGGAGGGGCTTTGTGCTATGTGGTTTGTGGCTTGTGGTTTGTAGTCTGAGGTGAGTGGTTTCGGCATATCGCTTGGGTGTGGTGTCAAACGGGAGCGACCACTGACCACACAACCACCAACCCGGTCCGGGTGGGACTGCCGCTTGGGGACAGGGTCGGCCGCGGGCTGGGATGCCGTCGGGGACCGGTTACGGCTTGGGGCAGGTTGTCCCGTTTAGTGGACGACTCAGCCCGCCCCTCAGCGACGTAGTATATTGATTGACAACAACTTACCCTCTGGCCCGCAACTTGCTTGAGTATAGCAACGGAACTAGCGTTGCTCCCCAGGAGATAGCTACCTTGGTGGGGCGGTCACGAGAGCGCGCGAGCCGATGCTGGGTCGGCCACGCGCGGGGTCCTTCGGCCCGGGAGGACTGATGCTCACGGCACTACTGCTGACATCGCTTACCGTTGCTCCCACCGACGCGATCGAGATCGCGCAGGTGCAGCCCCCCGTCAGAGTCTGGCTGAGCAAGCGACATGACGTGGAGCGCGGCGACCGGGTTCGGGCCTACGTGCGCACCGCCACCGACGGATACCTGCTCCTGCTCCACGCCGAGCCCGATGGCCGGATTCGTGTCTTGTTCCCTCTCGACCCCTTCGAGGACAGCTTCATCCGGGGCGAGCGTGACTACGAGATCGAGGGGCGAGGCGGCCGCGAGGCCTTCCGTGTCTACGAGGAAAGCGGCGCGGGGACGGTGTACGCGGCATTCTCCCGCGACCCGTTCCACTTCGAAGAGTTCGTCCGCGCCGACCACTGGGACTACCGTTTGCTCGAGACCTGGCGGCTGAGCGAGGAACTCGATCCCGAGGCCGAGCTGACGGCGCTGGCCCAACAGATGGCTGGGGACAACCACTTCGACTATGACCTGGTGCGCTACGAAGTGGGGCGTAGGGTAGCTTACGCCCACGAGTACTACCCCTTGAGCCTATATGCCATGCCGGTCCATTTCGGCGTCAGCCTGCACTTCGGCCATTATCCCAGCTGGTACTATCCGTGGCGCTGGCGGTCGTACTGGGCCAGTCGGTGGTGGGATCCCTGGTACGACCCGTTTTGGTGCGGCGTGTTCTGCTACGATCCCTTCTACCCGTTCTGGTACGACCCGTTCTACTACGGCTATCGCCCGTACTACTACGGCGGCGGCTACTACGTGGGTTATCCAGGCGTGCGGTACGTGTACGGGGACTCGCATAGGCTGGTGCTCCGCCGGTACACGTTCAAGCCGGCGGATCGCGCGGGCCTCGCAAATGGCGGCATCACCGTCAGACGGAGGGTGGCTGCGGCGAATGCCACCAGCAGGCGGTTGGTGACCGGGTCGCGGACCGCGACCTCTGCCCGCCGCCTCGCTCCTACACGGACTGGGACTGCGGATCGGCGGCTCGCGCCTACCGGCGATGCCAGCGCCCGGACACGCGTCCAGCCGAACGGGTGGGGCATCACCGACGGCCGGAGGGTCATTAGCCCAACTGACCGGTCGGTGCAGCGGCGCAGCCCTGAGCAGCGTCAACCGACTGAACGTCCCCAGGTGAGGCGCACCGAGCAGCGGAGGCAGCCGGCTCAGGCGCGTCCCGAGCGGCGGGTCACCCCCAGCCGCCAGCCGACACCTGCCAAGCGGGTGACTCCCCAGCGCAGGCCGAGCTCGCGCCCGTCCGCGCAGCCCAGCTCCAGGAGCGGGTCCACTGGTCGGGTGACGCCCCAGGGCAGGTCGAGCTCCCGCCCCACGGCGCGGCCGAGCCAAAGCAGCGCCACCAGGCGCCCTGTGCTGCAGCGAAGGTCGGCACCAAGCCGCTCGGCGCGGCCAGCCAGCCGTCCGGCGCCATCCAGGGCGGCACCGACCCGCCGTCCGGCACCATCCAGGGCAACACCAGCCAGCCGTCCGGCACCTCGACCGGCGGTACGCTCCCCGAGCAGGGTGCAGAGCCGCCCGGTGCAGCGGAGCGCACCCACGCGAAGCAGCTCATCGGCGAGGCGGCCCGCGCGTTCCCGGCGCCCGAACTAGCGCTGCACAGCGTGATGATCAGCGAGGGGAGCCGTTGTGGCTCCCCTCGTTTTGTTTCGCCCGAGCCCCTCGCCCTCTGGCGGCGCACACCCTGCACTCATAGCTTTGAACACACTATAGAGGTGGCCACCTCCCAGCGCGGATGACTAGCACAACTCGACTCGGGCCGAAACGAGCTGGCTCATGATGGGTCATCTCCTGCAATCCCCGCTCACAAGGGTAATCCTCTACTACATCCTACTAGTGCTTGGGGTGCTGGGGTTAATCCAGCTGTTCCCCGCCTTGGAGAGCGCCTTCTTATTGGGGCGGATTGGAGCGCTGGCCGGACTGTCGGAGTTTGCCGAGCAGGTTCCCGAAGCCGCGCTGGCTGACCCGTCCAGTGGGTTCCTGGAACGTCCGGGGCTCGCGCTCCGCACCGTGGTCGCTGCCCTGGGGGCGCTGGCGCTGGCCATGCCCGTCGCCTGGGTCTACATCGTCACCAAGCGCGACGTGCGCTACGATCAGTCGGTGGTCCACACGGTCATTATGCTGCCGATCGCCGTCGCTGGCATCGTGATCATCGTGCAGGACAGCCTCCCGCTGGCGTTCAGCCTGGCCGGGATCGTCGCGGCAGTGCGATTTCGCAATACGCTGCAGGACACCAAGGACGCGGTATACATCTTTCTGGCCATCGGTATTGGCCTGGCAGCCGGGGTGCAGGCACTCCTCGTAGCGGTCGTCATGTCGGTCGCCTTCAACATCGTGGTGGTGGCGCTCTGGAGACTCAACGTCGGCGAGCTGTATGCCGCTGAGCCCACGATCAAGAAGAAGAAAAAGAAGGCAGCCGAGCCCTTACCGGCCGTCGCTGCCGTGCCCGACCGGAAGCGCGGCTCCATGATGATCGACTCGGCAGAGCTGCTCGCTGTGCCGACGGCTAAGGTGAAGGGCACAGCTGAGCCCGTGCTCAACCCTGAGCTGAGCGTGCTGGAGTTCGACTCGCGAGTGCTCGCCCTGGCGGAGGAGCCCGACATCCCGGTGCTCGCTCGGGTGCGGTTCCTCTCGATCTTCAGCTCGAATCTCGACGAGTTCTTCATGGTGAAGGTTGGGGGACTCAAGCAGGCGATGGCCGAAGGGGTCACGAAGCGCTCCATCGACGGCCAGACGCCCCGGGAGCTACTCCAGACGATCGCGGTCAAGCTGCGGGCGTTGGTCCGGCGGCAGTATCGCTGCTTCCAGCAGCTGTGTGACAACGCGTTGGGCCCGCACGGCATTCGGATACGGCGCTGGGCCGAGCTGGACAGGGAGGAGCAGGAGTACCTGCGTGAGTTCTTCGATGAGCGGGTGTTCCCCATGCTCACACCCAAGGCGATCACGCAAGCTCCCGGACATCCGTTTCCCTACATCGAGGATCTGCTGCTTTCCCTCGCCGTGGTCATCCGGGATCCGCGAACCGCGCGGGATCACTTCGTGCATCTGAAGATCGTGGATGCCCTTCCCCGCTTCGTGCAGCTCCCCGACAGCCACGATTTCCTCCCGCTGGAGGAGGTGATTGGCGCCAACATCGGTGCGCTGTATCCGGGTCGGCAAGTCCTGGAGGTGCACCCATTCCGCATTACCCGAAGTGGCGAGATCCAGTTCGATGAGAAGGCCGCCAACTTCTTGGAGGCACTGGAGGACGGAGCGCGACGTCGACCGTCCGGCGCCGTCATCCGGATTGAGGTCGAGCGAAGCATGCCCTACGCGATCCGTGATCTGCTGCTGAGTGAGTTGCGTCGGGAAGAAAGCGGTCACGGCATCCCCCTCGAGGCGTCGGACATCTACGAGACCGAGGGAATGGTGGATCTGGGAGCGTTGGGGGAGATCGCGGATCTCCCCCTCCCCGAGTTCGACTATCCACCGTTCACCGCCGCCAACCCCATCGATCCCGAGCAGTCCGTGTTCGCTGTCCTGGACGAGGGCGACGTGCTGGTCCACCATCCATATGACTCGTTCGAAACCACTGTGCAGCGCTTCCTGGTAGAAGCTGCGGCGGACCCGGATGTGGTGGCCATCAAGCTCACCCTGTACCGACCCGGCGGCCCCTCAGCGATCACGGATGCCCTGCTCCATGCGGCCGCCGCCGGCAAGGAGGTGTCGGTCTTCGTCGAAGTCAAAGCGCGGTTCGATGAGGAGCTGAACATCTATTGGGCCAAGCAGTTGGAGCGCGGCGGCATCCACGTGGTCACCGGGTTGGTCAAGCACAAGACACACGCCAAGCTGGCGCTCGTGGTGCGCCGCCGGGGAGACACGCTGTACCGCTATGCCCACATCGGCACGGGGAACTACAATGCTCAGACGGCGTGTCAGTACACCGACTTCGGGCTGCTGACATCCGAGGAGGCCATCTGCAACGACCTCAGCACGCTGTTCAACGAGCTGACGGGGTCGTCGCGCCCACCCGCGGCTGAGTTCACGCGATTCCTCGTCGCGCCCACCAACATGCTGCAACGGTTCATCGAACTGATCGAGCGGGAGAAGAAGTACGCCGAGGCGGGCCACGAGGCGCACATCCGGGTGAAAATCAACGGTCTCGCCGACACAGAGCTGATCGAGGCACTGTACCACGCGTCCCAGGCAGGAGTTCGTATCGATCTCAGCGTCCGGGCGATCTGTGCGCTGCGGCCCGGTGTCCCCGGACTGTCCGACAACATCAGGGTGACCAGCATCCTCGGCCGATTCCTCGAGCATGGCCGAATCTTCTACTTCGCGAACGCCGGCGATCCGGAGTACTACATTGGCTCGGCAGACTGGCGGCCGCGCAACCTGAGGCGGCGTGTTGAAGTAGTGACCCCGGTGCTGGATCCCGTCGCTTGCAGCAAGCTCGACCGTATACTCGAGGCCGAGCTGAACGACCCGGCGGCCTGGGAACTCGAAGCGGATGGGACGTATGTACAGGGTGAAGGGGCAGGCACCTCGGGGACCCAGGAGCAACTGCTGGAGCAACTAGCCGTTCGTAGCTAACTGAGAAAGCAATTCGCAGTTCGCAATTCGTGATTGGCCCGTACTGCTAACTGCGAATTGCGAATTGCTACTTCGCCAGATTGACGTTCAAATACTCCGACTCCCCGGTAACATCCTTGAGCACGACTGAAGCGAGCCAGGTCGGCGGGGTGACACTGATGGCGGCGCTGGGAAGTTCCACCTCGGCGAGCACCAACTCCCGGTCTAGAAACTCATCGATCTCCCACGTGAGCTCCCCGTCGGGGACGTAGTACCGTCGCTTCCGGAGGCGCCTTCCTTCGGTGAGCGGCCAGAGGTGTTCAAACACCGTAGCGGACGCCTCCTCTTCAATCTCGATGCGGCTCACCCCGGAGCCCACCTTGACCGTTCGGTAGTATCGGTCGCCATCCGGCCCGTAGATCCGCCGTAGCCGTTCCTGGAGCTGCCTCCCCGGAAGCCATCCCTGTTCGATCTCGGCAGACTTGGCGCTCTGAATTGTCGCGGGGAGCCTTGAGAGCAAGTACTTACGCTCCACCTCTACCGGCGGTGCGCTGTGCTCGGCCAACACCTTCAAGACTTCGTCGAGCTCGCGACGGAACGTGCCCGGGAACCCGCTCCCCCACTCGGCGGCGAAGCGGTCAAACAGCTCCTGTTGCACTTGGTGGTCGAAACGCGCCAGCGCCAGCATGCCTGGGGTAGCGTTGCGACGTCGCGCCGCCCTGACTTCCCGGTCGTCACTCCCCCCTACCCTCTCCAGCTCATGGAGCCGGCGCGCGTGCTCGGCAGCGGCGACCTCGGCGGCGGCGGCAAACTCCCGGGCCACCACCTGGACATCGTGGAGCTCACCAAGCACCGTCTGCAGTCCTTTGAGCTCAACCACCGCTCTGTCCGCCGCGGCGATCCCGTTTGCCACCAGCTCGAGGAGGTACCGAAGTCGCTTGCCACTGATCCGCGTCGCGTGCACTTCAGCCTCATCACTCGGCGACCGGATGGTGGACAGTCGGCCCTGGAGCGCCGCTGCGTGGTCACGGATCAGCTCCGTAAGCGCACCGGCAAACGTCGACTGCGGCCCTGCCACGTCCCGCGACCCGGCAGCGGAGCCTAGCCGCTTGACAACACGTCGTGCCAGCCGTTCGAAGTCCGCGTCAATCGCCTGCAAAGCGGCGTCGTACGCCCTGTCCCGGTGCTCCTCCAGCCGGGCTAGGAACCACCTCGCCCCAACCCGCTGCCCCCGGGTCAACTGCTTCAGCCGGGCATGCACCCAGGCCGCCTGCACCTCGGCGTCTCGAGCGGGATTGGTGGCTCGCTGTAAGTCCCGCAGCTGTCGCCGCAGATTCCGCGAGATGAAATCCTGGAGATGTGATCGGAACGCCCGTAGGACGCTGCGGAGCCGGCGCAGTGCGACCCGGAAGTCATGTAGCGCCTCTTCGTCGTCCCCCTCCTCGAGCCTCGCCCGCGCCGAGCGCGCCGCATCCAGCAGGGTGTCGCCGAGCACCGCGACCGCAGCCGCTGGCGGTTGTCGCAGGAGGTTCTCAGGGTACTTAGGCACCGCCAGCTCCAATACGTCGCAGCTGTTTCGGCGCCAGTAACCAGCGGAGCAGGCCTGTGCCAAGATTGGCCCTGCCGTTGAACTCCACGAGGCACGCGGAGCCTTTCTTCAGGTCGACGAACGAATCGGGAGTCTCAGCCAGGAGCGCCGACACCAGCACGCTCAGGTCCGGCTCGTGCCCCACGATCGCCACCGTGTCCCGCGCTCGCTGGCGCCTGAGCCACCGCAGTACGGCCTCAGGCCCCGCCCCCGGTTCCAGCGCGCGGACTCGCACGAGTTCCATCTCACCATAGGCGTTCCCCACGATCTCCGCCGTCTGGGCGGCACGGGTAAGGGGACTCGTCGCGAGGACATCGATGGAGGGTGCAACGACCTTCAAGCCTTCCGCTGCCTGCTTCATCCGGCTCCGACCCACATCGGTCAGCGGTCGCTCACTATCATCTTGCCCAGTCCGGGCAAATTCCACTCGGTTCTCTGCAATGGCGTGTCGGATCACCATCAAGCGCATTCCACCCTACCCCCGATTCTCGACCTGTCAGGCAGGCGTCCGGGTTCGCTTGTTCCCCGGACGTGATTCCGGCGTGACCGCGTCGTAGGGCACGTGCATCTCTCCGCTCACTCGACCCTCTCGCGCTACCTCGCGCGCGAGATCCTGGAGGACGGTCTGAGAGCGAACGGCATCCTCGCCCGCTCCCGAACCGCGGCGCACGTACGTGCCGTCGGCCTGGAGGATTCGCGCCTTCACGCTGTCAGCCAGAATGATCTTCAAGATCTCGAAAATCTGCGACCGCAGCCGCAGATCCTCCACCGGGAACATCACCTCAACACGCCGGAAGAAGTTCCGGGGCATCCAGTCCGCACTGGCAAGAAAGACTTCAGGATCGCCAGCATTCTCGAAGCAGAAGACTCGAGTGTGCTCCAAGAACTTATCCACTATGGACATCACGCGGATTCTCTCGGAAACCCCGGGCATGCCGGGACGCAGGCAGCATGTCCCGCGGATGATGAGGTCTATCTCAACACCGGCCTGCGACGCGTGGTAGAGCGCGTCGATCACCGAGGGCTCCACCAGGGCGTTCATCTTCACTACGATCCGCCCCCAACGACCCTGCTCGGCGTGCTGCTGCTCGCGCCGGATCAGCGCCACCACCCGCTGCAAGAGGTCCTCGGGCGCGACCACCATACGTTGCCACTGGTATCCCCGCGAGTAGCCCGTCAGCAGGTTGAACAGCGCACTGGCGTCTTCCCCGAACTCGGGGTCCGCCGTGAACAGGCCAAAGTCCGTATAGATGCGAGCTGTGACCTCATTGTAGTTGCCGGTGGAAAGATGGAGGTATCGACGGATGCCGTCGGTCTCCCGCCGCACGATGAGGGAGGCCTTGCAATGGGTCTTGAGGCCCACGACGCCGTACACCACGTGCACCCCAGCTTCTTCGAGCGAGCGCGCCCAGACAATGTTGTTCTGCTCGTCGAACCGCGCCCTCAACTCCACGAGCGCGGTCACCTGCTTACCGTTCTGTGCCGCGCGACCTAGGGCAGAGATGATAGCGCTCGGGCCGCTCGTGCGGTACAGCGTCTGCTTGATAGCGAGCACATCGGGATCATCCGCCGCGCGCTCGATGAATTCCACCACAGGGCCAAACGACTCGTAGGGATGGTGCACCAACACATCCTGCTGTCGGACGACATCGAAGATGTCACGGTCCTGGCCAAACGGCGGTGGCACGCGCGGCACCAGCGGTTCGTCCTTTAGCTGAGGGAAGCCGTCGACGCGGTGCAGGCTCCACAGGGCCGTGAGGTCCACTGGCCCCCGCACCTTGTACACGTCTGACGGAGCCAGTTCGTGGGCTTCCTTCAGCATCTCCACGAACGCCCTGGGAGCACCCGCCTCGATCTCCAGACGGACCGGATCGTTGCGGAGCCGTTGTCTCAGGCTCTCTTCGATCGTCTCCAAGAGATCTTCAGCCTGCTCCTCCTGGATCGCGAGGTCGGCATTGCGCGTCACGCGGAACACCGCATGGCTCAAGACCTCGAAGCCCCCAAACAGCTCGTGGAGGTGCCGGCTGATGATGTCCTCCAGCAACACGTACCGGAGCCGGTTGTCGCTTCGTGAGACCACCACCACCCGGTCGAGAACCGAGGGCACTTGCACCACGGCGAAGCGGCGTTCCCCCTCTTCACTCTCATCTTCCACCTGCAACGCGATGTTCAGGCTCTTGCTGTGAACATGGGGAAACGGATGCACGGGATCGATGGCCAATGGAGTGAGCACCGGATGGATGCTCGCCATAAAGAGCGACTCGACCTCGCGACGCTCCGCAAAGGTCAAGTCATCATACCGTACCTGCTCGATCCCGGCTGCGGCGAGCTCGGGGAGGAGCGTCTCACCGAGCAACCTATACTGCGCCGCCACCATCTGGTGCGTCTGGCGGTCAATCGCAGTGAGCTGCTCGGCAGGACTCAACCCGTCGGCACCGTAATCCTGCGGCTCGACACCGGCGTTGAGCTGTTGCTGCAGACCCGCCACCCGGACCTCGAAGAACTCATCGAGATTCGAGCTGACGATCGCCAGGAACTTCAGCCGCTCGAGCAACGGATTGGTGGGATCGTTCGCCTCTTCTAGCACCCGGCCGTTGAACTCGAGCCAGCTCAGCTCCCGGTTGATATAGTGATCTGACGGATACGTCGGCTTTGGTCGTTTTCCCATCGCTAACTCCGCTTCCCTGCAGTGCGCCGGTCAGTTGCCCGACCAGGGGGCGACACCGGGCGCTTTCCTCGTGCGCGAGCACCCGTCCACTCCAACAACAGCCGTACCCCGAACACCGTCTCAAACAGTCCCGCCTTCCGCTCAGCATCGGCCAGCTCCACGGCGGGGTTCTCCGCGGCCTGGAGCAGCATGCGCAAGGATCCGTCGCCGAGGTCACACCAGACGCCCGTGACCACCTGGCCGTGCGTTCGGTCGAGCCCCTCCGCAACGCGCAAGATCCCGCTCAGCTGGCGGACGAGCTCGCGGTCGCCCTTGTCGAGTCGCCGAAAGTTCTCGTGAGATCTCTTGGGGAACGCCCGGCGATGATAACGCGCCACATTGGCGATCAGTTCCACCTCACCAGGTGAGAAGCCACGCAGGTCGCCGTGCATGATGAGGTGGTACGCATGTTTGTGATGTCTCGCATGGTTGATCAGGTAGCCGACATCGTGGAGAACCGCTGCGGCCTGCACAATGTCCCGACCGGCAGTGGGGAGCTCGTATGGCCCACACAGCCCGTCGAAGATCTGCAGCGCCAGCTCGGCAACGTGATTACAGTGCCGTTCGTTGGAGCGACACTTCCGAGCGAACTCCCGCACCCACTCCATTCGATCCTGCACCGGCTGCCGATCTGCCGCCCCGCCGCCGCAGATATCCTCCACCATCGAGATCAGGAGGCCATCCCGAATGCCCCGGTCGTTGATCACGATGCGTTGCGTGCCGAGATGCCTTGCAAGGCGCGCCACGGCCGCCGCACCGGCGACGATGATGTCGGCACGTTTCGGGTTGAGGCCGCAGAGCCGCCGGCGTGCCCCCAGAGGGGTTTCCCGTAGTCGATCCAGCAGACGCGCCAGATCGGCACGGCTCATCACGTAACCCCTGATCTGCGTCGCACGTCCCTCGCGGTCACACTGGGCCATCTCGCCGAGGTTCGTGAACGTCCCACCGCTCCCCACCATGACTTCCGTCGCCATTGGCGGCCGACCGACAGTCTCCTCGATGCTCGCATCGATGGCGCGGCGGAGCTTCTTCCAGTGCTTCGGCTCGAGAGGATCCGACTTATAGTGCTCCTCGGTGAGCCGCACCGCACCAAGAGGCAACGTGTGCACCTGGTTGATCACCCCGTCCGCCACCAGGATGACCTCGATGCTCCCGCCCCCAATGTCCACCACTGCAATGGAGCGCTCCTCCAGGGCGAAGTGACGCTGCACACTCTTGAACGCGAGCTGCGCCTCCTCCTCCGCCGAGATCACCTCGACCCCCACGCCAAATCGCCGCTTGGCCTCACGGCGGAACACCTCGCCGTTCGACGCCTCCCGCACGGCGCTCGTGGCGACGACACGGAGTTGCTGCACGCCGAATCCGTCGGCGATCGCCCGCATCTTGCCCACGGCTAGAAGGGACCGCTCCATAGGACCCCGCCCAATCCGGCCGGTCGTGTAGAGACCCCGACCCAGCCGGGTCATCTCGACCTCCTCATCGAGCACCCGATAGCTACCGTCGGGTTCGACTTCGGCGACGACGAGGCGGATGGAGTTCGTGCCAACATCAATGGCCGCCAGGCGGGGACGCACACTGCCTCCAGATGGCTCAACCATCCGACGGAGTCCCCGGTCTTGTGCTGCGAGACGAAGCGACTCTCATGAACGTAACTGCTTGTGGCGCAATGAATTCCGCTGTGGCGGCCGGGAGTGGCAGATCACCCCAAGACCCGCGCTTCACTACTGTCCGCCTCTCAGACACCATCCCCTGGTAAATGGTGCTGGCTGGGCACCAATTCCGCAACCAGCCGCGGATTGATCGATAGGTGGACGCGGATCAGTTTGGGCGAAGAGGGTCCTCCCTGGTGCACACACCTATCCGCGTTCACAAGATCATCCGCGGTAGACCGATCCGCGTTCAGCGGCCGTAACAGGACAGCAGTACCATCATACGACCCACACAGCCACCTCAGGAAGGACCCTCGGTGGCGCGCCGCCGGTAGCATGCCGAGCTGCTGGATGGCGTACCTGGCTTGCCACCGCGCCTCCAGCGGGCGATGACGATGCTGGACAGCGTGTGGCCCGATGACTGGTCACCGGAGAGCCTCATCGATCTAGTTCAGACGGGACGCCGCATCACGCTCGATCCCCAGACTGCTGTCGACGAGCTGGAGCGTTTGAAGCGGGATCTAGCCACGGCAATCGCGAGCGTTCGGCAAATGAAGGGGGATCAGGCGGTGACAAGGGGGGCGTTGAGCCATCTAGGAGCAGTTCGCGATTAGCAATTCGAGGAGGACTTCGCAGTTCGCAATTCACGGTTCGTAGCGATGGCGACGTGACGTCGTGAGCGCGGTTCACGCATTGCCAATTGCCAATCGCTAGTTGCTCTTCTTCGCAAACCTCCGGTAGAGCAAGAACGTCGCGGCGAACGCGACGGCGAAGAGCAGCGCTGGAATGACGATGCTCCACACCGGGCCACCTATCGGCGAATCGGCCGCCAGCGGCTCGGCAGGAGCCTGGAAGGCGCGGGCCAGGACGGCGACCACACTCATGTCTCAGAGTCCTCCTCCGAGCCACCCTCCCTTCTCCGACGACGCCAGGCCCAGTACGCGAAGCCCATACCCAACAGGGAGGCCACGTAGGCGATACTCATCCCGATGAGGGTTGCGAGGCCGCGCTCCATACTCAGATGTCCTCCCCTTGGGCCCGCTCACTGCCACCGCGACGGGTGGGGCCCTCCGAGCGCAGACGCCGCTCCAGCTCCTCCAGATAGCGTGCCTGCTTCACCTCGTACTCATGGGAAACGGCCCGCAACTTGGGGTCGATGACCCAATAGATCAGCAGGGCGCCCACGATGGCCCCCAGCGTGAGGACTCCGCCGGCGAGCTGCAGCAGGAGCAGCTTGGTCACCCCCACCATGAGCAACGCAAAGACGATCGGGGACAGCACGATGGCGATCCAATCCTCACGGGTCCATTCGTCGGCCTGCTCCGGCGTCCACGACCGGCGAATCAGGGGCCGCCGCTGCTCCGCCGGTGACGGAGCCTCGGTCTGAACCAGGAGCCCCCGCCGTTGCGCCTCTCGGCGGACCGGCGCCCACCAGCCGATGGGCCGGGTCATGACATAGTACTGAACCAGGTGATCCATCGGCTCAGCACGCGTGAGCAAGGTGGCGGGCAGGAAGACCAGCGCCCCCAGAGCCATGAGGAACCAGAACTGCACGTATTCCGGGAGCGGCGGGAAGACTCCGAAGGCCGGCAGGACCCAGACCACCAGCCAGGAGATCCCCAGGTTGGCGATCCAGGACGACAGATAGCCCCAGGCGTTGAACCGCCACCACACCACCTGCAGGATGTTGGGCAGCCAGATCCCGGCCATCATCAGCCACAGGGCGAAGATCAGCCACTGGGTGATCTCTTCCATCATCAGCCCGTAGAAGAACGAGCCGATGAGCAGGACGAAGGTCGTGATGCGGCCCACCCAAACGAGCGTGCGCTCGTCGGCATCGGGACGCAGGTAGCGCTGGAACAGGTCCCGCGTGAAGTACAGTGCACCGAGGTTCAGGTGACTCGAGATCGTGGAGAGGTGGATGGCCAGGATCGCGCCGAAGAACACCCCGATCATTCCCACCGGTAGCAGCTCGAATCCCAGCCGGAACCACCCAAGCTCGTACTCGGCGGCGGACGTCAGGTTGGGAACCAGCAGGAAGAAGGCCAGGATCCCTGCCGCCCAAATGCTGTTGCGGATCAGCGTCACCGCGCCACCGGCCCACAGCCCATAGCTCGCGTCGCGCACCGACCGCGCCGACTGGATCCGTTGCGCCTCGACGTACCAGTCGATGCTGGTGCCCATCCCGAACCCACCGACCACCGCGATGATCAGCATGGTGAGCCACCACGCCGCCGGGAAGTTACCCGTGAGCCACCCCGTAAACGCCAGGGGATCCAGGCGCCATGCCTCGCCGATCTCCACGAGCCGCAGCGATACCGCCGCTGGCCCTCCCACTGCGAACACGCCGACAAGCGACACCAGCACGATGGCGAACACGGCAACGATCCCCTGGAGGAAGTCACCCATCACCACACCCCAGTAGCCCGCGGCGAGGGTATAGACCGCTGTGATCAACGTGGGAACGACGAGTCCCACCCACACGGGCCACCCGAAGGCCAGCTGCCCCACCTTACCCATGGCGATGCCGACCCATCCCAGGATGAACATGTTCATGAACACCTGCCAACCGGCCAGCCAGCCCCGGAGCAGCTCGGCTCCCAGTCCCCCGAAGCGGAGCTCCTGCCACTCGGCCTGCGTGTACGCCAGCGAACGGCGAAAGACCCGGGCAGACACAAACGACGCGATTGCGGTCCACGCGGCGAAAAAGGTGTACCACAGTCCACGGAGGCCGTGGGCGTAGATGACCCCCGTGACCCACATGGGTGTGTCGGTCGCGGTATGGGTGCTGAAGACCGATGAAGCGGGCAGCCACCAGGGAAGCCCCCGGCCCGCTAGGAAGAAGTCGGATTCAGAGCGACGGGCAAGCCGATAGAAAAAGAAGGCGCCCCCCACCATGAGGAGGAGGAACGCCCCAGCCCAAAACCAGTCCAGCCCCGTGAAATTGGCCAATGGCCTCGCCTGTCGTGCAGGGGGACGGTGGAGATTGCAGCCATTCTATCGCGGCGCACGAGGAATCACAACATGGCGTCTCAGTGGAATGGCACGCCCGCCCCCACATGCATGACCGGAAGGCTCACCTACTTCAGGATTGCCCAATGCCCTCCTTGCAGTGGCTCTGGTCCCTTTCGTGAGGGTGGGCCGGGCGGCAGATTCTAGGGAACACGCAGGGCACGACCTGACAGCGCCGCACGTCGTGGTTCGCGGTCAGTCGTGCAGTATGCGCATGCTGCAGTCCAACCATCCGAATGTGAGCTAGCGGAGGTGGGGGGCGTATGCGGGTGGCCTGTCCGTTCAGATCGACTGAGCCGGTAACACAGGCGAACGGTCGCCTCACTCCCGATGCATGACGGCGGGGGAAGAATGCGGAAACTCTCCATGATTGCGGTGATGCTGGTTTTCACGACAGCACAGACAATCCTGCTCGGCCCGGCAAGCCTCAGTGCCCAGGCCGGCGCCCAGTCCCGATGCGTGGATTGCCATACCGAGGTCACGCCCGGGATCGTCGCCGACTGGCGCGAGAGCAACCACAGCAAGGCCGGGCTCGATTGTGCCATGTGCCACGGCAGCGACCACACGTCAACCGAGGACGTGGCCGCCGCGGGCATCGTGACCCCGCAGAAGTGTGCCATGTGCCACGCCGAGCGCGTGAAGCAGTTTGAGAGCGGAAAACACGCCTTCGCCTGGGCGGCAATGAACGCCATGCCCACCACGCACGCGCTTCCCATGGCGTTGACCGAAGGCATGAAGGGCTGTGGGGGGTGCCACAAGATCGGCCTCAAGTCCGAAGACGACATCACGAAGCTACGCTCCAGAGGCGTGGGCTTCGGGATGGCCTCCTGCGATGCATGCCACACGCGACACATCTTCTCCACCGAGGAGGCGCGCCAACCTCAGGCGTGCCAAACCTGCCATATGGGGTTCGACCACGCTCAATGGGAGATGTATTCGGCTTCGAAGCACGGTGTCCGCTACTTGCTGAAGCAGAACAAGACGCTACCCGAAACGGTGGCGGCGCCCACTTGCCAGACCTGCCACATGCAGGACGGCGATCACGCGGTGCGAACCGCCTGGGGGTTCCTCGCTGTGCGGCTGCCGATGCCGGACGACGAACAATGGGCTGCTGACCGGGTGACGATTCTCCAGGCGCTTGGCGTGCTGGATCCCGACGGACAGCCGACGGGGCGCCTGGACGTGGTGAAGGCAGCCGATGTCGCGCGGCTCACACAGCAGGACTGGGAGCAAGAGCGCGGGAAGATGCTCCGAGCCTGCGGCAAGTGCCACTCCCCGAAGTTCGCGAGAGCCGAACTCCGGAGAGGTGACGAGATCATCCGGGAGACCGACAATCTGCTCGCGGACGCCATTCGCACAGTGGCAGATCTGTACCGCGACGGGATCCTCGAGAAACCGGAAAACTACGCCTACGCCTTTCCCGATCTCCTTACGTTCCACGATGCTCCGACGCCCATCGAACAGAAGCTCTTCGTCATGCACTTGGAGCATCGGATGCGGGCTTTCCAGGGCGCGTTCCATGCCAATCCCGACTACGCCCTGTGGTACGGCTGGAGCGAGATGACGAGGGACCTGAGCGAGATCAAGGCCATGGCCGAGGAGCTCCGAAGGAACCACTAGAAGATGAAGACGCGACCGCTCGGACACGGCGCCCCAGCGGTGTCGGCCATCGGCTTCGGTGGCATGCCCCTCTCGATCCAAGGGCGCCCGGCAAATGAGCAGACCAGCATCCGAGTCATACACAGCGTGCTGGGTGCCGGCGTCACGCTGATCGACACCGCCGACGTCTATTGTCTCGATGACGACGACATAGGACATAACGAACATCTCATTGCCCAGGCCCTACGTAGCTGGTCAGGTTCCCGCGACCGAGTCGTGGTCGCGACCAAGGGTGGCTTGACGCGTCCCGGAGGCACCTGGGGGCGAGACGCACGACCAGAACGTCTCAAGCAAGCATGCGAGCGCTCGCTCAAGGCTCTGGATGTCGATGTGATCGACCTCTACCAGCTCCATGCCCCGGACCCAAGTGTCCCGTTCGTCGACAGCGTGGCAGCGCTGGTGGAGCTGCAACAGGAAGGGAAGATCCGCTGGATCGGGCTTTCGAACGTATCAGTCGCGGAGATAAAGACCGCGGCTGCAATGGTCCCGGTTGTGACCGTTCAGAACCGCCTAAATCCCTTCTTCCGCGAGGCCCTCGAGACCGGTGTGGTCGAGCACTGCGCCCAGGCCGGGATCGGCTTCCTGGCGTACAGCCCAGTGGGAGGTGGACGACTCAACCAGAAACTGCCGAGCCACCCCGCGCTCGGCCCCATCGCGGAGCGCCACGGGGTCTCTGCTCATGCCGTCGTCCTGGCCTGGGTCCTTGCCCGAGCACACAACGTGATCCCGATCCCCGGCGCGCGAACTGTGGAGCACGCGCTGGACTCGCTGACGGCGGTGAACGTCGAGCTCAGCCCTAGTGAGCTCGCGGCCGTCGACCAGGCGGAGTTCTCGCGCGCCTGATGGCGATCGCACTCTGGAGCACAACATGACCGCTGGAGCATGGCCGATCAGTCTCGCCGACGTGCGGGCGGCGCGCCAGCGGATCCAGCCGTACCTCCACCCCTCGGCACTGCGCCAGTACGCACCCCTCAACGCGGCCGTGGGACGCGACATCCAGGTGCTGGTGAAGCACGAGAACCACAATCCCACGAACGCGTTCAAGATTCGCAACGGACTGTCCGCTCTCACCGCACTCTCACCACAGGAGCGAAGGCGTGGCGTCATCAGTGCCACCCGCGGCAACCACGGCCAAGGCCTCGCCTACGCCGGCGAGCTGCTGGGGATCCCAGTGACCATCTGCGTGCCACGCGGGAACAACCCTGAGAAGAACGAGGCGATGCGGGGGTTCGGGGCCGAGCTAATCGAGGAGGGAAATGACTACGACGATGCTCTGGCGATCGCCCAACGATTGGTCGCCGAGCGCGGCATGACACTGGTGCACGCAACGAACAACCGATCCATCCTCGCAGGCGCCGGCACAATCACGCTCGAGATTCTCGAGCAGGCACCTGAGCTGGATGCCATGGTCATCGCAGTGGGCGGTGGATCGCAGGCGGTCGGCGCCCTCACGGTCATCCGGGAGCTGCGACCGGCCGCCAAAGTATATGCCGTGCAGGCGGAGGGTGCCCCGGCGATCTATCAGTCGTGGAAAGCCCGACGCCCACTGACGACACCCTCGGCCGATACCTTTGCCGATGGCGTGGCGACGCGTTCCAGCTACGAGATGACCTTCCCGACCCTGGTCGCCGGCCTCGCCGACTTCGTCATCGCGTCCGATGCCGAGATTGCGGAGGCGCTGCGGCTGCTGCTACGGACGACCCACAACCTCGTCGAGGGCGCGGGAGCCGCGGGCCTCGCAGGACTCCTGAAGCTACGGGACCAGCTAGCCGGGCAGCGTGTGGCGATCATCCTGTCGGGCGGGAATATCGATGAACTGACATTGAAAAGGGTAATGGCCGGGGAGATCTAGAGGTCAGCCCCACAACTCCCGCCCCGGTGGATACACCACACTTCCCTCGAACCGAAGCCCCTCCGGTCGATCCTCCGCCAGCAGCAGTGGCGCATCCAGATCCACGTACGTCGCCGCCCACCCAAGTAGCACGGCCGGCGCGATACTCAAGGACGTGCCCACCATGCACCCCAGCATGACATTGAGGCCCGCCTCTCGGGCAGCGGCCACGAGGGCGATCGCCTCGGTGAGCCCACCGGTCTTGTCGAGCTTGACGTTCACCAAGTCATACCGGTCGGCAAGTGCGGGGACATCGTGACTGGTGTGGCAGGCCTCGTCGGCGCAGACGGGAATGGGGTGGTCGGTCTCGCTGAGGGCGGTATCTTGCCCAGCCGCCAAGGGCTGCTCGAGCATCTCCACTCCCAGCTCGGCGAGCACCGGCGAGAGCTCAGCGAAGAGTCGGGGACTCCACGCCTCGTTGGCGTCGGCAATGATCCGGCTGTCAGGGGCCGCCCCTCGCACGGCTTGCACCCGCTCCATGTCGCCGGCGCCGGTCAGTTTGAGCTTGAGCAGCGGCCGGTGAGCCTGCTCCCGCGCCGCGTCCCGCATCTCCTCAGGGGCCCCGAGGCTAATGGTGTAGGCCGTCGTAAGGGCTACCGGTTCGGGAAGACCGGCGAGTCGCCAGACCGACGTGCCACGCCGCTTCGCCTCCAGGTCCCACAGCGCACAGTCCAGGGCGTTGCGGGCAGCGCCCGCTGGCAGCGTAGCCTGGAGACCCTCTCGGTCGAGGCCCCCAGCGATGGCACCGGTCAACTGCTCAATATCCGCTACGACCCCGGCGACGCTTTCGCCGTAGCGGGGGTAAGGAACGCACTCCCCACGCCCCCTATGGTCGCCGTCTTCCACCTCGGCGACCACCACTTCACTCGCGGTTCTCTCGCCGCGGGATATGCGGAACACGCCACGAATCGGCCACGTTTCTCGGCGAACCTTCAGGCGTGGCATGGCAAGCCTCTCCTTTCGTGGAATCTCGACACTTGAATCCTGGCGCATAAAGGCCAATGCTACCATAGCAGCGCCGCTGCCGACGGAGCAGGCAGCGGTTCTAGGCTCCCTCCGGAGAGGAGGCCGACGTCAGCATGAAACGCGGGTACGTCCAAGTCTATACAGGTAACGGGAAGGGCAAGACCACCGCTGCCCTGGGCCTCGCGCTGCGAGCAGCGGGCCATGGCCTCAACACCTACGTCGGCCAGTTCATGAAGGGGCAGCCGTACGGAGAGTTGGGGGCCCTCAGCAGCCACCCACACATCACGATCGAGCAGTACGGGGAGCCTCAGTGCACTACGCCGGACGATGTCACTCCAGAGCAGGTCGCCCAAGCCCAGCACGGGCTGACCAAGGCGCGGGCCGCAATGCTCTCGGGTCACTACGACATCATCGTCCTCGACGAAATCAACGTTACGGTCTGGTTCCGCCTGCTGACCGCGAAGGAAGTCGTGGACTTCCTCGAAGCACGGCCGCCCCACATCGAGCTGATACTGACAGGTCGAAATGCCCCCGCCGTGTTGATTGACCGGGCCGACCTCGTGACCGAGATGAAGCCCATCAAGCACTACTACGACCTAGGGATCACGGCCCGGCCGGGCATCGAGCACTAACTGCGAGGTGCTAGGTGCTGGGCCCCAGGTCCCAGGGGTCGACCACCCGAGCCCCACGACCCAGGAGCCAACACCCAGGACCTCACCTGCGCTTCGTGAACGTAGCGCCAAAGGGAAGCGCGATGAGCGCCATCGTCGCGGCCGTGACCGTTCCCAGAATCACAGCAAGGCCGAAGCGTTGTGTTGGGGGGAAGGTAGAGAGGCTGAAGATGCCGAATCCGCCGCAGATGATCAGCATCGCCCCCAGGATCGGCTGCCACAACTGCTGACGAGCGGCGCTCCAGGCGGACCACCCCTTGAGGTCCCCGCGGGACAGACGCCGCACCCGAACCACCAGATGGATCATCGAGTCCACGCCCATCGCGAGCGCCACGCTTGCCGCGGGAGACGCGATGATGTCGAGGGACAGCCCCAGATGACCCAACGTCCCCAGAACGAAGGCCGGGATCGCGCTCAAGCACGCCACCATCGCAACGGTGACCCTCGCCGAGCGCGAGACGATGAAGGCAATGCCGATGAACAACAGCAGCAAGCCGCCCAGACCGATCCGCAGACTCGACGTGATCAAGCGTGCGAGCTGGCGCTGTAGGTCGTATTGTCCGCCAACCAGCACCGGTTCAAGCCCACTTTGCACCACCGCCGCTTCCATCCGCGCCACCGCCTCCGCCCGCGGTTCGGTTCGACCGGCTTCTCGCATGCGCAGGTAGTAGAGTCCCTGCAGGCGGTCGGACGTGACGAAGCTCAGGGCAATGCGGTTCAGCCGTGGACTCTCCAGGATGTCCAGCAGTTGACTCCAGCTCAGGAAGCCTGCCAGCGGTGCCAGCTTGGCGTCGGCCAGAAGGACGGCAGGTGACAGGACCACCCCGACGGCTGACTCGGCCTCGATGGCTTCTTGCAAGACCCACATCTTCCGGTTCACCTCGTCGCTGTCGATTCGCTCACCATCAGCGTCCCGTATCACGATATTGAGGGAGCTGCTCCCACCATCCCGGTCGACGGCCTCTAGACCTTGGCGGAGTTCGCTCCCCTCAGCGAAGTACGACAGCAAGCCCGGGTCGGCGTTGAGGCGCGTCATTCCGATGGCGGCGAGCGCCACGAGCCCTACAAACACCAGCAGCCATCGCGTGCCGTGGCGCTCCGGCAGGTATTTGCCGACTCCGCCACCGACTCGCCCCTGGGCTGGTGTGGCACGCTCTGATGGAATGGCACGCAGGAACGTAGGGTAGACACCGTAGGCAATACCGATTGCCGTGGCCGTGCCAATGGCCCCTGCAATGCCCAACTCTCGAAGGGGCCGCGCCGAGGCTACGAGGAGACTCACGAAGCCCAGGAAGGTGGTCGTCATACACCAGAACGACGGCCACAGGGTAATGCGCACCGCATCGCGGACCGCGTCGCGCTCACCACCGTCCCGGCTTCGCCTCCAGTTCGAAGTCATGAACACGATGTGCGACAGCGTCACCACGAAGACGATGGTGACGATGTTGGCTGTCAGCAGTCCTATGGCGATGCCCAGGAGATGCGCGATGGAGAGGGTCACCGCGCAGGCAGTCAGGCACGTCGCCAACGTACCGAGAACGATTCGCCAGTCGCGATAGACCGCGCCGACCGCCAGCCCGAACACGATCAACGCCGCCAGGCTGAAGACCACGAGATCCCGAAAGAGATTGCGCCGGATGAGCTCTATGATGTAGGGAACGCCGGAGACCTCGAGGGCGAAATCGGGCGCCGCGGACCGCTCCACCACTGCCTCGATCCGCGGTATCAGGGTCTCCGGGTCGGTGCCGTCAGTTTGGGCAATGAGATTGGTGGCTCGACCGTCCGGCGTGCGTAGCAGTCGTCGCCAGAGCGGACTGCGTGAGGCATCGGACGTCGTGACGCTGTAGACGCTGATGACCCCCGCTACCTCCCCCAGTGCGACAGTCAGGTCGCCGACCGCGCTGCGATAGGTGTCGCCCTCGAGGTCGGGGCCCTCGGCGCGAATGATGATCTGGGGCGGCGAGGGGAAACGCCGGTCGATCTCCACCGAAGCCTGGAGCTGTGGATCCTCTGCCGCGAAGAAGAAGTCGGTCTCTACCCGGGGAGAAAGATCGATCCAGCGCAGCACGACGAACACACAGAGTCCGGCGAGACCGACATACGCCCACTCGGCCCCCAGCCGTCGGTTACCGCGCTCACCTAGACCATCCTTCACGGGTGAACCTCCGAGACACACACCGCCTGCGGCACGTAATGCCCCTTCCGCTACCGCACCATCTTACATTACGACACTACGCCTCGGCGACCCGGAGGTGCGCCGAAGCGCACCGTCGACGGGTGACACGTCGGCTCCCCGTGCTGCCAGGAATGGAGGAAGCACCATGAAGCGCGCTGCACTGGTCTTCGCACTCATTCTCAGTGTCTCGGCGATCCACGCCCCGACCAGCGCCGCGCAGGAGGAAGAGGTGCGGGCCGCCATGTCGGCGACCCTCGCGGCGTGGCGCGAAGGCAACTTTGAAGCGTTCGGCCAGTACTACCACCCCGAGACACGGGGCTTCTTCTTCGACGGCGGCCGGTTGGTGGTAGGGTTCAACCAGGCAGCTCTCCAGGCGGCCCACGACGCGGGCTTCAGGGCCACCATGGAGGTACAGGACATCGACGTCAAGGTGTACGGAAACGCCGCAGTCGCCATCGCCTACCTGGATGGCTCGATCACCCTGCCGGGTGGCACCGAGGAATCCGGCACCTGGCGCTATTCAGAAACCCGCATCAGGCAGGACGGCACATGGAAGATCGTGCAATACCACTTCTCGAAGCTGGCCGAATCACAAGGTGTTAGGTGATAGCTGCTGGGCGCTGCGGAGTCACTCCCTACCACCTAGTGTAGTGTATCACAAGTTCGTTGCTTGTTGCTCGCGGCGGTTGCATCCTGCAGGGCGCGTTGGTGCGGATTCATTGCCGGTGTCAGGTCCTGGGTGCTTGGTACTAGGGGATGCGCCAGGTCGGCACCCAAGACCCTGGCACCCAACACCGAGGACCCAGCACCGAACCCGCGAGCACTTAGCACCGAGTGCCGAGCACCTATCCCAGAATCCGTTCGACGGGCCGCGTGAGACACGTGGGACCGCCAGCCCCCTTGGCGCAGATTTCCGCCCCCTGGAACTCGTGCACTTCGACGCCCGCCTGTTCCAGCCGCGCCCGAGTCTGCGGGTTACCGGCAAGGACAATGCACTTTCTGGGGGCCACGGCGAGCACGTTGCAGCCCATGGTCGGGAACTCGTCATCCGGTACTTCAACCAGCTCGGTGCCGCGCCGCACCAAGGCCTCGCGGAACTGCACCGGTAGCAACGGCGAGTATACCAGAGCAAGGTCGTCATCGATCGGACTGATGATGGACATCAGGTGGAAGACGTCGCCTGGCCCCCGCCAGTGCGGCAGCGGCACGACGACCAGCTCATCAATGCAATCGTGCAGCAGCTCCCGGAGTTGCCTGATGCCTTCATCGTTAGTGCGGTAGCCCCGAGCGACGGCGAGTGTCCGTTGGTCGATCCAGACCACGTCGCCCCCCTCCACCCTTCCCTCCCCCGTGATGGCGCCATGGACCGGGATGCCCACTGCCTGACACGCTATCTCAACGGCGGCCGGCTCGGAGTGCCGCTCGTGCTTCCCCATGTTGCAGAGAATCATGCCTTGCTCACAGACGATCGACGTGTCTCGGACGTAGATCGAATCGAGGCCGACGCGGTCGTCCCTTGGCAAGAACACAAGCTCGAGGTTGCATCGCCTGAGCACGTCGACGAACCGATCGTACTCGTCGACTGCCTTCGTGAACTCGGGGCGGCCCTGGTAGTTCAACTGTCGCCACTGCCGTCCGATGGCTTGGTCACTCCCGAAGGCATCCCTCGCGTGCTTCACGACCATCCGCTGGATCGGGCCCACGTCCGTTTGGCAGAACGTCATGACTCCCAGTTGGCTAGCGCGGCATATGTCCGCCGGGCGCTTGCAGCCGGTGCCTGCCGGATTGCGTCGTCTGCGGCGAAACTCAACACCTGCTGACTACCGGACAGGCGAATCGCCTGGCTGGCTGGGGCGGCGCCACTTGGCCCACACGTATACGGGAACGCCGGCCATCAGCAGCAAGGAGCCCCAGTAAACGACCTCCTGGCCCGCGCCTGCTATCGCCCACGCCGAATAGAGAAAGGCCAACACCGCAACCACGTGGACGCGCCATGACCACTGCCTGCCGATCAACAGCGCAGCCAGACTGGACAGGAGGTACGGCAGCAGGCTGGCCAGGGTGGCAAGCAGAACTATGAAGGTGAACTGCTCCACCAGCCCCCTGGTGTAATTCATGGCCATGAGCACCGTGATCAACACGCTCGATACCACCAGTCCGGTCACCGGCGTGTGGCGCCGCGACACCCGGCTGAACGGAGCCGGGAACAGCCGATCCCGCGCCGCCGCCAGGGGCATCTGGCCCTGGAGCAGAATCCACCCATTGAGTGCGCCGAAGCAGGAGATCGCCGCACCCGCGGCAACGGCGTAGGACGCCCACGATCCCCACATCTCACTGGCGGCGTCGGCGAAGGGGGCGGTCGAGTCGGCCAGAGCTGCCGGCGGAAGGACGCCCATGACCGCCACACTACCCAGGATGTAGACCGCCGCCGTGAGCACCGTGCCGAGCATGGTGGCCCGGGGGATGGTGCGATTCGGATGCTCCACGTCCTCCGCCGGCACAGTTGCCGATTCCAGACCGAGGAATGCCCAGAGCGTCAAGGCGGCGGAAGCCGTGATCGCCGAGAATGAGGACCCACTACTCACGTTGAACGGTGTGAAGTTGCCCAGCCGGATGTACACGAGTCCCAACGTCCCGATGACCACCAGCGGCACGAGCTTGAGGATGGTGGTAACGAGCTGCACCGCGCCAGCCTTGCGGATTCCGGCCGCGTTCACCCAGGTGAGCAACCAGATGGCCCCCAGCGCGACACCCACAGCCAAGACGGGGCTGCTCTCCAAGGCGGGCCAGAACACTGCGAGATACCCAACGAAGGCAATGGCGATCGCGGCGTTCCCTGCCCAGATCGATATCCAGTAGCCCCACCCCACAAGAAACCCTGCAAAGTCGCCAAAGCCACGCCGGGTGTAGGCGTACGGCCCTCCCACCTGCGGCACCATCCGGCTCAAGCGCGCAAAGATGCTGGCCAGGAGCACGGCGCCGGTTGACGTAAGGAGCCAGCCGACGAGGCTGATGCCGCCGAAGGCAGCGAGGGAGGCGGGAAGCAAGAACACGCCCGACCCGATCATGTTGCCCACCACGAGGGCCGTGCTCATCCACAGGCCCAGCCCTCGTCTGGCGCTGGTCGGACTCCCTGATGGCAATTCCCCTCCCCGCGATTCGTGGCAAACACGCTCAAGGCCGAGGCACAATCTAGCCTCGACCCCCAACCCGAAACACCTTTGACGGGTGCGTCTGTCGCGTCCCCGGACCGGGGAGGGAACAATGCCGAAGGCAGCAGGCAACAGTGGCAAGAAAGCACAGGCGACCAGCTCGAAGCGAACCAGTCGGAAGAAGAAGCAGGTCCCGCCTCACTCCAGGGGCCTGGCCGCCTCCCGGCTGGCGTCGGCCTCGCCGCCGGCGACGGTCACGCGCCTGGCGGAAGCCATCGAGCAGGATGGCGGAGTGGCGCTGGTCACCTACCGAGATCCCCTGGGCGGCAACTGGCAGATCCTCGCCGGGCTTCCGATCGACGCCGTCGAGGCAACGCCTTTCCAGCGAGACCTGTCCGAGCCTCATGTGACTCGGCTGGCCGCGGCGATCGAGAAGCTCGATCGATACCTGGATCCCGTGATCGCGGTGCGCGTGGAGGGCGGCAAGTACTGGACGCCGAACGGGCATCACCGCTTGGCGGCCGTCCACCGCCTGGGTGGCAGGTCCATTGCGGCCCTGGTGGTCCCGGAACAGGAGGTGGCTCGCCGCATTCTGATTCTGAACACGGAGAAGGCGCACAATCTGCGAGAGCGGGCCCTCGAGGTCATTCGCCTGGCACAAGGGTTGGCCGAGTTGGACGACCGCCCGGAGCGGGAATTCGCCATCGAGTTCGAGGAACCAGCCCTCCTGACCCTGGGCCTGTGTTATCAAGAACGAGGGCGCTACTCCGGTGGGGCGTATCACTCGGTGCTCAAGCGGGTGGAGAAGTTTCTGGCGTCCAGGCTGTCTGAGGCGCTGGACACCCGGCGTCAGCGGTCAGCGCGGCTGCTGGAGCTCGACGACGTGGTCATTGCCGCCGTCAACGATCTCAAGGACCAGGGGTTCAAGAGTCCCTACCTCAAGGCCTTCGTCGTTGCGCGGATCAATCCCCTTCGCTTCAAGCGCGGAGCCAAGGCAGAATTCGACGAGACCATCGACAAGATGCTGCAGGCGGCGCGGCGCTTCGACGCAGCAAAGGTCCGAGTCGACCAGATCGCGGGGGCCGGAGGACCGCCGGAGGAGTGAGATAGGTCCCGCCGCGCAGCGCGTGGTCGGGTGACAATCGCCTCCTATCTCGACCGGGTACTGAACAAGGAGTGATACCGGGCGAGGCGCGAGTGGTGCGGGCGACGCAGGCTTCAGACGCGAGGCGCACGGCTGTGTCGACCCGCGTGGTTCAAGACGCGCGCTTGCCGAGCCCGCGTTTCACGCGAAGCGGACAGTGGAAGCAGGGCTGCGGCTGGGTGGCCGTCAACGCGGCGATCGCGCTCGGGCGCGCCGTGCCTGAGGACACGGCCGTCGTCGGCGGGAACTGGGTCGGAGGCTTCCCCCAGGCTGCCGGCGGCGGGCGCAGGAAGCAGCACCGAGCAGTGTTTGACCAGAGAATGACTGCTCCTGCGGCCGCGACTATGTAGATTGCAGCCGTCACGCCGCACCTTCGGCGTGCACCTGCGCCCAATGATCAGGTTGATGATCAAGTACCTGAGACACATTCACGACGGTCTCCGCCAGACCGAGCAGATCTACATGGTCGTGGTGGCCGTCGTGATCGGCCTCCTCGGGGGCCTGTGCGCCGTCGGCTTCCGGCTGCTCATCCAGGTCCTCAATCGCATCGCCTGGCAGCAGGGCCCCTACACCCTCGACCACCTCGCCGGTCTCCCCTTCTGGTGGAAGATCCTAGCCCCGACCGCCGGCGGGATCGTCGTGGGTTTGATCATTCACCGTTTCGCCCGTGAGGCAAAAGGGCACGGCGTGCCCGAAGTGATGGAGGCGGTGGCGTTGCGGGGCGGGCGCATCAGGCCCCGAGTGGTCGTCGCCAAGATGCTCGCCTCCGGCGTCTGCATCGGCTCTGGCGGGTCAGTCGGACGGGAGGGGCCGATTGTCCAGATCGGCTCCGCGCTGGGGTCCACCATCGGCCAGTGGCTGAAGATCGACCCACGGCGTCTTCGCACGCTGGTGGGGTGCGGAGCCGCGGCTGGTATTGCAGGGACCTTCAACGCTCCGGTTGCCGGAGCGCTCTTTGCGGTGGAGATCATTCTGGGGGATTTCGCTGTCGCCCAGTTCTCGCCCATCGTGATCTCTTCGGTGGCCGCCACCGTCGTGAGCCAGCGCTTTCTCGGAGATTTCCCCGCGTTTGAAGTGCCAAGCTACAGCCTGGTGCACGCCTCGGAGTTGTTCGCATATGCGGGCCTCGGCATTCTCGCGGCCCTCGTGGCTCTGGCCTTCATCCGCTCCCTGTACAAGCTGGAAGACGCCTTCGACAAGCTCCGCCTGTATCCGCCGGTGAGGACGATGCTCGGTGGCATGTGCATCGGCGTGATCGGCATCTGGCTTCCCCACATCTTCGGTGTGGGCTACGAGGCGATCAATGAGGCGCTGAACGGCACCTTGCTCT
>JABAOH010002457.1_pt1 | contig 69540 bp, 70 predicted proteins | sample 7062181 | NCBI WGS metagenome assembly JABAOH01 (sample SAMN14538630, study PRJNA623070) | marine sediment metagenome | biome: marine biome [ENVO:00000428]; feature: marine pelagic biome [ENVO:01000023]; material: deep marine sediment [ENVO:00002113]; isolation source: pool of 5 deep marine... | reverse complement strand
CCTGTGGACCTATCTCACTTTACAATGCTTGGCACATTTAAAGGTGCATATGGAATAGAGCCAGATTCCAACAAGGCCCTATTCACGAATGTTAACCTGGAGCGGAGGATAGGACACGATAAAGGCATAAAATTGCGGATACCTATTATTATTCCCGGACTTGGCTCGACAGCCATAGCCAAGAATAACTGGGAAGGACTTGCTGTCGGCGCTGCACTTTCGGGTGTAATAATTACAATAGGAGAGAACGTATGCGGCATGGACAGGGACGCGAAAATGAAGAAGGGGAAAGTCATTCACTCCCCGGAACTGGAAAGAAGGATTAAGATCTTCAAGGAATGGCAGCGGGATGGTTACGGTGCTATCGTTGTCCAGGCAAATGTCGAAGATACAAAGCTCGGGGTGCATGAATATGCCATAGATAAATTAGGTGTTGAAGTAGTGGAACTAAAATGGGGACAAGGTGCAAAAGACATCGGTGGCGAAGTAAAGGTAAAGGAACTAAAGCATGCCCAGATGCTAAAAGACAGGGGATATATCATATTACCCGATCCTTATGACCCGGCGGTTATACAGGATTTCGAGCACGACGTTTTTCAGGAATTTGAACGCCACTCAAGGATTGGCATGGTTGAAAAAGAAAGTTTCTGTAAGAGAGTAGAAGAATTGAGGGCTGCAGGCGCAAAATATATTTTTCTGAAAACAGGCGCTTATAGACCGATGGACCTTGCTCTTGCGGTAAAATGCGCTTCGGAAGCGAAAATCGATTTATTGACTGTAGATGCAGCCGGTGGTGGAACAGGAATGAGCCCTTGGAGAATGATGAATGAATGGGGCGTGCCGGGCATTGAACTCTGGTCGCTTCTCTATCAATATCTAGACAGGTTAGCGAAGAGAGGAAAATATATTCCTGATGTTGCAATCGCTGGTGGATTTACCATGGAAGACCAGGTGTTTAAAGGTTTGGCATTGGGGGCACCGCACTTCAAACTGGTTGGCATGGCCAGGGCTCCACTTGCTGCTGCAATGGTGGGTAAAAACATAGGAAAAAAGATAGAAGAAGGCAGTGTACCGATATACGTGGCGCGTTTTGGACGAACGAAAGATGAGATATTCATTACTGCTTCAGAGCTTCGTCGCAAATTTGGTAGTGAGTTTGACTCAATTCCCACAGGCGCTATCGGATTCTATACGTATATGAAAAGGGTCGAACAGGGAGTCAAACAAATTATGTGCGGTGCAAGAAAATTCGCATTAGAACACGTCTCACGCAATGATATTGCTGCTTTAACCCATGAGGCAAGTGAAATAAGCGGCATCCAATACATAATGGAATGCGATAAGAAAGAAGCAGAAGAAATCCTCGAAGATTGATTTCCCATAGGCAATACTATAGGCAACGCCACAGGATATAAAAAGTTGCTGGAATGCAATGTGGCGCGGTGAATGCCCGTTAGGGAGCGAGGTCTTTTAATGGAAGCCCCGGTCGTTAATCTAGAATTGGCAAAGAATTTGGGCCTTACGGAAGAAGAGTTTAATGAGATAAAAAAATTGCTTGGCAGAGTTCCAAATTTTGTCGAATTGGGCGTTTTTTCAGCTATGTGGTCAGAGCATTGCAGCTATAAGAATTCACGCAAGTTGTTTAAACTCTTCCCCACCAAAGGCAAACAAGTATTGGTCGGCGCAGGCGAAGAAAACTCAGGAATTGTGGACATAGGAGATGGTTTAGGAGTTGCCTTTAAAATAGAATCGCACAATCATCCTTCGGCAGTTGAACCCTTTGAAGCTTCAGCCACAGGTATAGGCGGATGCTTAAGGGATATATTTACCACTGGAGCAAGGCCTGTTGCAGGTTTGGGCGCCCTGAGATTCGGAAGTCTCGATAACGAAAGAGTTAAATTTTTGTTTAAAGAAGTTATCAGGGGATTGGCTCATTATGCCAACACCGCAGAGGTTAATGCAGTGGGTGGCGAGACTTATTTTGATGAAAGTTACGAAGGCAATCCTTTAGTTAATGCCTTTGTTGTGGGCATTGTAAAGCATGATAACATTGTGAGAGGTACCGCATACGGAACAGGAAATCCCGTATATTATATAGGAGGAGAGACAGGCAGAGATGGTGTAGGCGGAGCAAGTTTTGCTTCCAAAGAAATTACTGAGGAGTCCGGTTCTGAAAAAGCGGCAGTGGCTATTGGTAATCCTGAACTGGGAAAACGTTTAAGAGAAGCCTGCCTAGAATTGATAGAAAAGGGGCTTGTCGTGGGAATGCAGGATATGGGAGCAGCGGGACTTACCTGTTCTTCCTGTGAGACAGCTACCAGAGGAGGAACAGGCATTGAAATAGATGTTGCTCTAATTCCCCAGAGAGAAAAAGGTATGACACCTTATGAAATCCTCTTGTCCGAATCTCAAGAGAGGATGCTGGCCATTTTAAAGGATGGCAAAGAAAAAAAGGCTTTGGATACGTTGAAAAAGTGGAATATAGATGCAGTAAAAATTGGAAAAGTAACAGATGATAGAATGATGCGGGTCAAGGAGAATGGGGTGGTGGTTTGCCAAGTTCCTGCAGAGGCCCTTACCAAAAGAGCTCCTCTTTATGATAGAGAAGTTGCCGAGCCTGCTTATTTGAAAGAGGCGCAAAAGTTAGATCGTGAATCCATACAGGTGCCAGACGACTTCAATAAAGTCTTATTGCAATTAATGGATTCTCCTACTATTGCCAGCAAAGAATCAGCATATAAAAAATTTACTGCTATAAATAAGGATCAAGTAGCAGTGGGTCCAGGTTCAGATGCAGCGGTGATTAAAGTTAAGGGCACTAAAAAGGCCTTAGCCATAAGCGTAGATTGTAATGGCAGGTATTGCTATCTGAATCCCTATAACGGAGCGATGATGGCTGTGGCTGAAGCAGCGAGAAATATAGTCTCAAGTGGTGGGAGGCCGTTGGCGATTACTGATGGTTTAAATTTTGGCAATCCCATGAAACCTGAAAATTACTGGCAATTTGACAAGTGTATACAGGGGCTTTCTGCAGCATGTAAAGCTTTAGATACGCCTGTTATCAGCGGTAACGTAAGCTTCTATAATGAAAATCCTAAGGGGGCGGTAGACCCTACTCCTATAGTGGGAATGGTAGGGTTGATAAAGGATGCAGATAAATATGTTACCCAGGATTTTAAGAATGAATCTGATTTAGTAGTGCTTTTAGGTGAAAACAAAGCTGACCTCTCCGGTAGTGAATATTTGTACTTGGTGCACAAGCAGAAGAAAGGCAATCCTCGGATAGATATAAATATGGAGAAATCTGTTCAAGCAGCATGCCTGGAAGCGATCGAGTCAGGGATTATTAATTCTGCTCATGATTGTTCGGAAGGTGGATTGGCAGTAACCCTAGCTGAATCGTGTATCACCAACGCAGACAAAATGCTGGGCGCAGTGGTAAAGTTGGATGAGTTGAAAAACAAAGACATAAAGATAGACGAGATTCTTTTTGGAGAGGCGCCTTCCAGAATAGTGGTTTCTGTGAATAAAGATAAACTGAGTACTTTAGAAAAGATATTGAAAAGATATTCGGTTCCATATCAAGTTCTGGGTAATGTCACAGGAGACACACTGGTAATTCAATACAAGGGAAAAACGATAATTGATCTTCCTCTTATCACATTAAGTGATACCTGGAGAAAGGCAATCCCCTCAAGATTATAGTATGGGTAAAGCTCCCTCTCCCCTGCGGGGAGAGGGCTGGGGTGAGGGGGTAAGTGGAGAAAGAGGTATAACACAGCGATGAAGCCAATAAAAGTAATTCCCTGTTTGGATATCAAGGATGGAAGAGTGGTTAAAGGTGTGAAGTTTGTTGATTTAAAAGATGCTCGCGACCCGGTGGAAGCAGCCTCTGCTTACTGTAGCGCGGGCGCAGATGAACTTGTTTTTTTGGATATCGCTGCTTCTGTGGAAACAAGGGCTACGCGTTTGGATTGGGTAAAGGAGGTAAAAGAGGTAACCACTGTGCCTTTTTGTGTAGGAGGAGGCATTAGAAATTTAGAGGATATGCAGGCTCTTTTTAACCTGGGAGCGGATAAAGTCTCTATCAATACAGCTGCAGTTAAAAATCCTGCTTTAATCAAAGAAGCCAGTGAAAAATTTGGCAAAGAAAGGGTTGTTGTGGCTATTGATGGAAAGAAGAATCCTCCTGGTAGCTCTCGCCCAAGATTAGAAGTTTTAATTATGGGTGGAGAAGAGCCCACAGGTTTAGATGTAGTTGAATGGGCAAAGCGAGTTGAAAAGTTAGGTGCAGGAGAGATCCTTTTAACCAGCAAGGACGCTGATGGCACCAAGGATGGATACGATATTGAGATGACTCGTCTTGTTTCAGAGGCAGTAGATATCCCCGTGACTGCCTCTGGAGGAGCGGGAAAACTGGAACATTTCTATGAGGCAGTCACTAAAGGAAAGGCAAATGCAGTTCTTGCTGCCTCAGTCTTTCATTTTGGAGAATATAAAATTAAAGAAGTTAAAGATTATCTCCTGGGCAAAGGAATAAGTGTAAGAACTTAGAAATTTCTTGACAAAAGAGGAAAAGAACAGGTAATATATGAAAAGAATACAGAAAAGGTATTCTACTAATTCAATGGAGTCTTCTGGCAGTAGTGGCTGGAGGGCTTTTTTGTTTGACTCAACCTAATTTTCACTCTCCTCAGGGGAGAGGGAAGGGTGAAAAGGAAGGGCAAAATGGCAACTAAATACGTTTTCGTCACCGGCGGTGTAGTCTCTTCGTTAGGCAAAGGAATAACCTCAGCCTCTATTGGATGTTTACTGAAAAGTTGTGGGTTGAGAGTAAATATCTTGAAGATAGACCCTTATCTCAACGTAGACCCTGGGACGATGAGCCCTTTCCAGCACGGAGAAGTTTTTGTTACTGAAGATGGAGCGGAGACCGATTTAGATTTGGGCCATTATGAGAGATTTCTGGATGTTAATTTGAAGAAACTAAACAATATCACCAGTGGCGTAATCTACGACGCAATTATTAATAAAGAAAGAAAAGGGGATTTCCTGGGCAAGACAGTTCAGGTAATTCCTCATGTTACTGATGAGATTAAATCTCGCATCAAGGCGTTATCGAAAGATTGCGATATAGTAATCACCGAAATTGGCGGGACCACAGGCGACATCGAGGGACTACCTGTTCTGGAAGCAGCCAGACAATTTAAGCAGGATATAGGTGAGGGAAATGTTTGCTATGTTCACGTTACTCTTGTGCCCTACATTAAGGCAGCTGAGGAGATGAAGACCAAGCCTACGCAGCAGAGCGTAGCCAAGTTAAGAGAAATTGGAATTGAGCCGCAAATAATTGTCTGCCGCACTGAAAGACCGTTGACAAATGAATTGAGAAGAAAGATAGCTTTATTCTGTAGTGTTCAGGAAAAAGCAGTTGTGGAAGAAAGAGATGTTTCTACCAGTATTTATGAAGTCCCATTAATGCTAAAAAAAGAAAATCTGGATACTATTTTATTGGAAATGTTATGTTTGGAAAAAAAGAGAAGCGATCTATCTAAATGGAAAGAAATCGTTAAGAAGATAGCAAATTTGAAAGAGGATGTGGTAATTGGTGTTGCCGGAAAGTACACCGAACTTAAGGATACCTACAAGAGTATCTGGGAAGCATTGGTTCATGGAGGATTAAGTAATAACGTAAAAGTAAAGATAAAGTACATTGATGTAGAAGACAAGAAATTGGAGAAAAGATTAGAAGGAGTGGATGGAATACTTGTTCCTGGAGGATTTGGCGAGAGAGGTGTCGATGAGAAAGTAAGAGTTTGCAGATTTGCTCGCGAGGGTAAGATTCCTTTTCTCGGTATCTGTTTGGGGTTGCAGTGCGCGGTAATAGATTTTGCTCAAAGCGTTTGTGGAATGAAGGGAGCATATAGCAGAGAATTTGAACCAGATACGCCCTATCCAGTTATCGATTTACTTCCTGAACAGAAGAAGATATCTAGAAGAGGTGGGACTATGAGACTGGGGAGTTATCCGTGCAGGGTGAAGAAAGGATCTCTTGCTTTCCGTGCCTATAAAAATAAATTAGTATTTGAAAGACATAGACACAGATATGAATTGAACAATAAGTTTCGTCCCAGGTTCAAAGCAAAAGGGCTTTTGGTAACTGGCGAATATGAGAAGAAACGACTGGCAGAAATTGTTGAACTCAAAGACCACCCCTGGTTTGTAGCGGTTCAGTTTCACCCCGAATTCAAGTCCCGACCGACGAAGCCCCACCCCTTGTTTAGAGAATTCATCAAAGCTTCCCTAAATAAGAAAAAAGGCATGTAAATTCATAATAAGCAGCGCAAAAAAGGGAATGAAATGGAAGAAAACAAAAAAGCAGTAGTATTATTGAGCGGTGGGCTCGATTCATCGATTTGCCTGTACAAAGCTATAGAAGATGGGTATGTCCCTTACGCATTATGTTTTGACTACGGGCAGAGACATGTCAAAGAGGTGGAATGTTCAAGAAGAATAGCTGAGAAAGCCGGGGCAATTTTTAAAAAGATTAAGATTGATTTAAGACAGATAGGAGGTTCGGCACTGACGGATGACATAGAAGTTCCTATGGGAAGAAAGATGGAAGAAATAGCCAGGGATATCCCCCCGACTTATGTACCGGCAAGAAATACCATTTTTCTTAGTGTGGCTTTGAGTTTTGCTGAAGTCGTAGACGCGGAGACAATCTATATGGGTGCAAATATGATAGATAATCCAGGCTATCCGGATACAACAGCGATATATATAAAAGCATATCAGGAACTAATTAACGTAGCCATAAAAAAGACAATAAAAGGAGGCAAAATAGAGATAAAAACTCCTTTGATTCGAATGACCAAAAAGGAGATAGTAGAAGAAGCAGTAAGGCTAAAAGTGCCCCTGGAACTTACCTGGAGTTGTTATCTGGGGGAAGAAGAGCCCTGTGGTCAGTGTGATGCTTGCAGATTGAGAGCCAAAGGTTTCCAAGAAGCGGGTTTGACCGATAGTTTATGCCACAAAAGTGGTAGTGATGTTTAGAATTATATAAATTGTTTAAATATAATACTTAACTGAATTTCTAAATTCCTGTCTATAATTCCTATTCTTCCGCTACGTATCGCTCACCACTAATAATAGACTCCCACCTGAAACTCTCTTTTTCGTATAAAAACTTATTGCTTTTTGTGAAGAATGCTGTTATAATTTAAAAATTACGGGCCGACGATTACGGGAGCGTAAAAGGATGAGAACTTTTATTGCTATAGGAATATCCAGTGAAGTGAGGGAAAAGATTGCACAAATTCAGGTGGAGTTCAAGAAAGGAGACCCGGATGTCAAATGGGTTGAGCCTAAAAACCTCCACATCACTCTAAAATTTCTCGGTGAGGTAAGCGAGGACAAACTTTCCGGAGTAATTGAAAAATCAAAACTTGCAGTCTCAGGGATTTCCAGTTTCAGGGTTCACCTTTGGGGTTTAGGAAGTTTTCCCAATCTGAGGTCTCCTCGGGTAGTGTGGATTGGCGTAACTGAAGGGAAAGCGGAGCTTAAAAATTTAAGTGAGAGAATTGAAGAAAATCTTTCTCATTTAGGATTTGCCAGGGAGAAAAGAGAGTTTTCTGCTCATTTAACGATTGGCAGGGTCAGGTCTCCCAGGAGTAGGGGAAAATTGGTTAAAAAAATTGAGGATTGGGAACGTTATGACCTGGGAGAATTTCCTGTGGACAGAATACTGGTTATGGAAAGTCAACTCAGTTCTAAAGGACCCACTTACAGGATAATAGAGGAAGTAAATCTGAAATGATAATTAAGAAATTGAAAGATAAGTTACTGGAGAAGAGGTACCGTGTCATACTGGTTATGGCTTTCTTATTAATTACGGGAGTGGTAGCGCTCATCTCCCGGAAGAGTGAAATGGAGCTTCGTTCTCTTCCCTTCTTTCCAGGCGAGTTTAAGGAGATAGCACTTACCTTTGATGATGGTCCGGATCCCAGGGCCACGCCAAAAATTTTAGATATGTTGTACAAAGAGGATGTTAAGGCTACTTTTTTTGTAGTTGGAAAAATGGTGGAGAAGTATCCATATCTACTGAGACAGATATGGAAGGCAGGACACGATATAGGTAACCATACGTATAGTCATCCGGATCTAACCAAACTTTCTAAAGAAAAAATACTGGAAGAACTGGATAAAACCCGTATAGTGATTAAGAAAATTACCGGCAGAGACACTTATCTCTTTCGCCCACCTGGTGGGAGATATAGCAATAAGGTAATTGTAACTGCTACCTTAAGTGGGTACAAAATGATTCTGTGGACAGACTATCCCGGTGATTATGGCTGCCCCTCCAGTAAACCGATTTATCAAAGGACGGTTTCGGGAGCGGAAGATGAAGGTATAATTCTTTTGCATAATGGATTGGATACTACTCTGAAGGCTCTTCCTAAAATCATTTCTGAATTGAAAAAAAACAAATATAAGCTCGTCACAATTTCTCAGCTAATGGAAGAGATAAGGGAAAAAGAGACGGTCTATTTCGAAAAATTTGAAAGGGAGCAAAAAGCAAGACCCTTGCCGTTAGAAATGGTAGTCACTGAATAGGTTAGATGCTCGGGAGTTGGTTCACTCGCTAGTTATAGGAAAGCTATGAAAATTTTAGGAATCGATTATGGAGAAAAGAGAATTGGCTTGGCGCTGAGTGACATTTCCAATATGGTTGCTCGTAGTCTGAGAGTCTTAAACAAAGACGCAACGCGTAATTGGTTTGAAGAGATAAAAACAATTGTCAATGAAAACGAGATCAAACAGATTGTTATTGGCTTGCCTAAGAATATGAATGGTTCCATTGGAAAGAAAGGGAAAGAGGTTCTGGCGTTCGTGAAAGTTCTGGAAAAAGGAGTGAAAGTGCCCATAGTGACCTGGGACGAAAGGTTGACAACTGTTAGTGCAGAGAAAGTGCTTCGGCAAGCAGATTTATCGAGGAAGAAACGAAAACGTGTCTTAGATAAACTCTCTGCTTGCATAATTCTGCAAAACTATTTGGACAGTATTGGGCCGGGTGAAAAAGATAAGATTGAGGAGAGCAATAGATGAGATTAATAAAGATAGGTGTTGTAATCGTGTGCTTGTTGAGTTTAGTAAATTTAGGAGTATTCTTTTTGTCTCCGCGCCACAGTAAAACTTCCCTGGTAACAATAGAACAGGGAATGAATTCCCAGGAGATAGCGGAACTACTGGAACAGGAAGGTCTAATTTCTAGTAAGAAGTACTTTCTGTTTCTTCTCAGACTAAGAGGCGTGCATAGGAAAATTAAGGCAGGAATTTACGAGATAGATTCAAAAGAAAGCACTTGGCGAATTATTAGTAAACTGTTTTTAGGAGAGAGCAAGAAAATAAGATTGACCATTCCCGAAGGATTTACAGCCCGTGAAATTGCCCAATTAATCAAGGAGAAAGGACTGGGAGAAAAGGATAGGTTCTTACAAATTGTTGAGGAGAGGAACCTGGAGGGCTACCTTTTTCCGGAAACCTATTTTGTTGAATATGATGTTTCACTTGAAGAAGTTATCGATATGATGACAGACCAATTCAACAAGGTTTTTACAAAAGAGATGGAACAGAGAGGGAAGGAGTTTAAGTTGACAAAGAGAGATGTAGTAATTCTCGCTTCTATAATTGAGAAAGAAGCAGTTAAGGATGAAGAGAGACCGTTGATTTCTGCCGTTTTCCATAATCGGTTAAAGAAGCGGTGGTATTTAGAATCTTGTGCCACGGTTCAGTACGCACTGGGAGAGCACAAGGAGAAATTGACCTATAAGGATGTAAAAGTTGACTCCCCTTACAATACTTATATCCATTTTGGTTTACCACCCGGGCCTATCTGCAATCCTGGTTTAGCCGCTATTGAGGCCGCCTTATATCCCGCCGAGACAGATTTGATGTTCTTTGTTACCAAGGGAGAAGGCACTCATAGGTTCTCTACGTATTATAAGAAACATCTGGAAGTCCAGAAGAAAAAATCTAAAACAAATTAGATAAGATATATCTCGTGAAAGGAAGAAATGCCTGAATTACCAGAAGTAGAAACAATAAGAAGAGGTTTGGAAGATAGAATCCTGGGAAAGAAAGTAAGAACAGTGGAAATAAACACGGATAAGATGGTAAAAGAGCCTTCCCCGAAGAGATTCAAAGAAGAAGTTGTAGGCAAAAAAATTACCCAGGTTATTCGTCGAGGAAAATACTTGATATTAGTATTATCCTCCGGGAAAAGTATAGTGATACATCTGAGAATGACCGGTCAACTGATTTACGGAAGGAAAGATGCAAAAAGCAGGGTAGCGTTTCTCCTGTCACAGGACAAATATTTGAACCTTAAGGACACCAGGCATCTGGGAGAAATCAGATTGGTGGAGAACTGGAAGAAAGTTCCTAGTATTGCCAGGATCGGGATAGAGCCTCTGGAAAATAGTTTTACGTTCAAGGTTTTCGGTAAAATGTTGAACAAAAAAAAGGCTAAAATCAAGCCCCTATTGATGAATCAGGAGTTCTTGGCTGGCGTAGGAAATATTTATGCGCAAGAAGCGCTATTCAAAGCGAGAATTCACCCAGAAAAGCAAGCCAACAAGCTTAAGCTAGAACAAGCGAAATCACTATTTTCTGAAATAAAAAGGGTTTTAAACAGAGCTATAGATTATAAAGGTTCATCTTTAGTCAGTTATGTTGATGCGGATGGAAGGGGAGGAAGTTTCCACACTCGCCTGCAAGTCTATGGACGGGGAGGGGAACCCTGTGTTAAATGTAAGTCTCCTTTGAAGTTTATCAAACTTGGTGGCAGGGGAACTACTTTCTGTCCAAAGTGCCAGAAGTAGAGAATTACCTGGCACTCTGCCTCTTCCCGACATCTGACGGGACCGGGAAAGAGTGGGCCCGATACTTATCGGGGTCGCCATTTAAGGTAACGAAGTGGGAGGAAATATGAAAAAAAGAGAACTCAGATTGGTTCTTTTTTTGTCGATTTTTCTGACACCTATACTATTTGCCTCTTCCCTCAGTGGGTGGGGAAGAAAACCACCCCCGGAGCCAAAGACAATAGAGGAGAAAATTGCGCGCAAGTTTCATATTGAACACAGTATTGTTCTGGCTTTGCAGGAAAAAGGTTATGAGACAGAAGAGATTATTAAGATATTGATTCTGGCAACCGCCACAGGTAAGGCAGCCGACGATATTAGCATCCTCAGGGAAGAAGGAATGGACTGGGAGGCGATTGTTAAGTGGTACGGAGTGGAAATGTCCACTCTCAGTAAGGAAACACAGAGGTTTTTATCCGAAGTGGGAGGTGTAAAAGAAGAAGAAGAAGAAGAAGAAGAAGAAATAACAGAGGAAGAGGAGCCAGAAATCGAGCCGGAAATTGAGAAAGAATTACGAAGAAAGTTAGAAATGGAAAAGACGGAATCGGATGAGTTACGTTGAACTTTATGAGAGAAGCATCTTAAAAAAGAGAAAGGAAGAGCTTAATAGATTACTTGAGAAGTGTCACCTCTGTCCCAGGAAATGCCTGGTAGATCGATTGCAAGAGGAGAAAGGTTTTTGTGGGGCAGGTAAAAGAGTTGCTGTTTCCAGTTATAACCTCCATTTCGGGGAAGAGCCGCCAATTTCGGGCTATCGTGGTTCGGGCACCATCTTCTTTACCCACTGTAACCTTCGTTGCTGTTTCTGTCAGAATTACCCTATTAGCCAGTTGGGAAACGGTCAGGAAGTAGAGATTTCCGAACTGGCTAGAATGATGGTAAAATTACAAAAGCTCGGGGCACACAACATAAACTTTGTTACTCCCACCCATTTTGTTCCCCAAATCGTTGAGGCTTTGCAGTTTGCGGTTATAGAGGGCTTGAACATTCCTCTTGTTTACAACTCGGGCGGGTACGATTCTGTGGAGACTCTGAAACTTCTGGATGGTGTAGTCGATATCTATATGCCCGATTCCAAGTATTCTAATTCCATTAGCGCCAGGACATATTCCAGGGCCGATGACTATTTTGAAGTCAACAAAAAAGCGCTTCTGGAAATGCACAGGCAAGTTGGTGACCTGAAAATGGATAGAGAAGGAATTGCCAAGCAGGGGCTTCTTATTCGTCACTTAGTTATGCCTGAAGATGTGGTTGGTTCTCGAAAAGTCTTGGAGTTTATTGGCAAGAATATCTCCCAAAATACTTATATGTCCATTATGGCTCAGTACCATCCCGCTCACCTGGCATTTGAATTTCCCGAACTCTCCAGAAGAATTTCCAGAACAGAATATGATGCAGTGTTGAAGATGGCAGATGAATTGGGTCTGGAAAGAGGCTGGAGACAGAATTTTTGGTAATAAATTTTTGTTTGCAATGCAAGTATGAAATTTGCTAAATTTAAAGTATGGAAGTTAAGAACCTCCATTCCTGGAAGGTATCTCCTCAGAAGGCCAGAGAAATCCAGGAGAAGTTGAGAAACAAAGTTGTATTGAAAAGTTCTCTTAAATCTGTAAGTGAGATACGTTCTATCGCCGGTTGCGATGTTGCGTATGATGAAAATAAGAAAAGGGCTTATGGTAGTGTAGTTTTGCTTACTTTCCCTGAGCTGGAACTGGTAGAGAAAAAGGGGGCTATGGAATCCTCTGAGGGAATGTTTCCATATCTCCCCGGGCTACTCACCTTTCGCGAGGGTCCTTTTCTGATAGCTGCTTTGAAAAAACTGGAAAGGTCTCCGAATATAATAATTTTCGATGGTCAAGGAATTGCACACCCTCTGAGATTCGGGCTGGCTACCCACATGGGTCTTTTGCTAGGGCTTCCCACAATTGGCTGTGCCAAGTCTATTCTATACGGCCATTGTGAGGAGCCTGTAAATTTGAAGGGAGCTTATGCTTTTTTAAAAGACGAAGGGGGAGAACTAATGGGGGCGGCCCTGCGCACCAGGAAAAATGTAAAACCCGTATTCGTTTCTCAAGGGTACAGAATCGACCTGGACCAGGCATTGGACGTCATCCTGACTTGTTGCAAAAGAGAAAGGATACCCCAACCTTTAAGATTGGCACACCTGGAGACAATGCAAGCTCTGAAAAAGTCTCTTCCTGGCCCCGGTTGGCAATAATTATGGACGGAATCTATGGACCATGAACTATTGGTTACGGACTGGTTTGAATAACAGCAGTAGTTTTCGAAAGCGCTCACTCAAGTTTAAGGAGGAAAGCGATGATTAGAAAACCAGCACAGGCGGGAAGGTTCTATATGAAAGACCCGGAAGCACTAAGGGAACAGGTCGGGAAATACCTACTGAGCGATGTTAAAAGAGAAGATGTTTTAGGAATAGTGGCTCCCCACGCAGGGTATTTCTATTCAGGGAAAGTAGCCGGGGCAGTCTATTCTAAAATTAACCTACCCGATACTATCATTATCATCGGGCCTAACCATACTGGGATCGGTGCGGAGATTTCCATAATGGTAGAAGGTGAGTGGGAGATGCCCAATGGTAGCGTGGAAATAGATTCTTCCCTGGCAAAAGATTTACTTTCCCAGGCTGGCGATTTAGCGCAGGAGGATGAACAGGCTCATCTACACGAACACTCGCTAGAGGTTCAGTTACCATTTATTCAATATTTGAAGAAAGATTTCGCCATGGTTCCCATCTGTATGTGGGACCATCGGCTGTCTACGTGCAAAAAATTAGGTAAGGCAATAGCCACGGTGACTAAATCTAAACCTTCCTGTCTGATTGTCGCTTCCTCCGACATGACCCATTACGAATCCCAAAAGGATGCGGAAAGAAAAGATAAATTGGCAATTGATAAAATCTTAAAACTCGATCCAGAAAATTTACTGAAAACGGTAATGGAAAATGATATTTCAATGTGTGGCCCAGGACCAACGGCTACAATGATTTTTGCCTGTAAAGAGTTGGGGGCAAAGAAAGGCGAACTGGTGTTGTACAATACCAGTGCAGAAGTTTCAGGGGATTATTCCGCTGTTGTGGGATACGCAGGCATCGTCGTAAAGTAAAGAACAAATTAAAGACAAATTCACATAAGGAGGAGGATATGTCAGAATTGAGGAAAGACCCCATCTCCGGAAGATGGATGATTACGGCTACGAGAGATGAAGTGGACACGCCATTTGGTTTCATTACTGTACGCAAAGAAGAGAGGGAGAGGGATTGTCCTTTTTGCGAAGGGAGAGAATTGGAGACTCCGTCAGAAGCATTTGCTCTACGTAAACAAGACAGCAAGCCCGACACCCCGGGGTGGATGGTGCGTGTAATTCCCAGTAAATTTGGCGTGGTAAAGCCCAATGAGGAGCTGGATAGGAAAGGAGTGGGCGACTTCTTCTTTTTTGACACAATGAATGGATATGGAGTCCATGAGATTGTAATTGAATCTCCTTTGCATATCACCAATATTTCAGACCTTGCCATTGAGCAGATAGAGAAGGTTCTCCGAGTCTATCAGATTAGGTTAAGGGAGTTAAAAAAGAACTCCCTTTTGAAGTATGGTCTCATCTTCCGTAATCAGGGTTACGGGAAAGATATTTCTATGATGCATGTGCATTCCCAGATAATCGCTTTACCCCTGATTCCCAAAAGCATTAAGGAGGAACTAAATTCAGCTAAAAGTTATTATGAGGAAAAAGAAAGGTGCATTTTCTGCGACATAATTAAGCAAGAATTATATTCCCATGAAAGGATTGTTAGCGCGGGAGACAAGTTTATTGTTTTGGCTCCCTTTGCCTCCCGCTTTCCATTTGAAACCCAGATTCTTCCCAGAAAGCACGAATGCGATTTTATGAATGTGCCTGAAGAAGACCTCTGGGAGTTGGCAGAGAAATTGAAATCTACTATCATAAAGACTGTCAAATTATTGAAAGCCCCTCCTTTAAATTTTGTTCTTCATACTGCTCCCTTTATGGTTCCCGAAGCAGGGTTCTGGCTAACTATCAAACAGGACTACCACTGGCACATCGAGATTCTGCCCCATGCTATGCTTGCCAGGGGTTTTGAGTGGGGCGGAGATTTTTATATTAATCCACCCTCCCCGGAGGCAGCGGCAAAATTCCTGCGGGAGGCGGAAGAGAAGTAAACAATTAATGAAAAATAGAGAAGTCGTAAAATTACTCCAGGAAATTGGACAACTTTTGGAATTGAAGGGAGAGAACCCTTTTCGAGTGCGCTCCTATGAGAAGGCAGCTCAAAATATCGCCAGTCTTACTGAACCAATCGAGAAATTGGTAAGTAACGATAGACTGGAAACGATACCCGGGGTAGGAGAGGGGATAGCGAAAAAGATTAAGGAGTATCTGGAAACGGGCAAATTAAAATATTTTGAGGAGTTAAAGAAAGTTTTTCCCGAGGGGCTTCTGGAAATTATGTCTGTTCCTGGAGTGGGTCCTAAGACAGCAAAAGCTCTATATGAGGAGTTAAAGATAAAAAGCCTTACCCAATTGGAAAAAGCAGCTAAAGAACACCATTTGAGCGAGCTTCGCCGTTTAGGGGAGAAGACCGAAGAGAACATCTTGAGAGGCATTCAAATGATGAGGAAAGGCGGGGAAAGGATTCTTCTATCGGCAGCATTATTTTTGGCAAAACCAATAATAGAGGAACTGCAGAAGTCTCCCGGCGTTAAGGACATAAATCTGGCTGGTAGCATTCGCAGAAAGAAAGAGACAATTAAAGATATAGATATCTTGTGCACGGCGAAAAAATCGGGTGTGGTAATGAACAAATTTGTGAATCTTCCTCAGGTGAAGGAAATACTGGCTCAGGGAGAGACAAAATCGAGCATAATTCTCGACGAGGGTATACAGGTTGACCTGAGGGTGATTAAGCCAGAATCTTATGGGGCTGCCCTGATGTATTTTACTGGTTCTAAAGACCATAATATTGCTCTTCGCGAACTGGGTCGAAAGAAAAGGTATAAAATAAACGAATATGGTCTATTCAAACTGGGAAAGAGATTGGGTAGAGTTTCCACCCGGGGAAAGGGAACTGTTTCCACAAGACCAGTGAGAGAAATAAGGGTAGCTGGCAGGAGCGAAGAAGAGGTCTATAAGAAGTTGGGACTTCAGTATATTCCTCCAGAAATAAGAGAGGCCTCGGGTGAAATTGAGATGGCCTCGCGAAATAGAATCCCCAGGCTGATTACAGAGAATGACATTAAAGGTGATCTGCACGTTCATTCCAGGTATAGCGATGGTGCAGGTAAACTATCAGAAATTGCAGAAAAGGCAAAAAGTATGGGGCTGGAATGGGTAGGAATTTGTGACCATTCCCAATCTTTGAGGGTTGCTGGAGGTCTCCGCCCCGACGTGGTTTATGAGAAAATGGAAGAGATAAAAGAATTTAACAAAAAAAGTAAGAACTTTAAGGTTCTCTGCGGCACGGAAGTGGATATCCTCTCCGATGGGTCGTTGGATTATGACGATGATTTACTATCGCAACTCGACCTGGTTATCGCTGCCATTCATACTGGATTCAAACAGTCGGAGGAGCAATTAACGGAAAGAATAATTTCTGCGATGGGGAACAAATATGTGCATATGATTGCCCATCCACAAGGCCGGCTGTTGGGCAAGAGGGAACCGTACGCGCTAAATATGGAGAAAGTCTTAAACACTGCTCAGAAAACGCGGACATTCCTAGAAATCAATGCCTATCCTGAAAGGCTCGACCTATATGACATCTACTGCAGAAAAGCAAAAGAGAAAAGTATCTTTATGGGAATAGGAACAGATGCTCACACCCTGAATCAGATTGAGAATCTCTACTTAGGAGTTGGCGTTGCCCGCCGAGGTTGGCTGGAAAGGAGAAATGTATTGAATACCTTTTCCTACGATGGTCTAGTTAGAACTTTGGGGAGAAAGAAATGTGCGCTGAATTGAGAAAAGATATAATTTCAGGAGGGTGGATTATTACCAACACTAAGGGGAGAGACGAATTTTTCGAATCTTTGGAGCCTCGAGTAAGGGTCAAGGAGAAGCCTTGCCCTTTCTGCCCGGGAAATGAGAAAGAGACACCTAAAGAAATCTATGCTTTGAGAAAGTCTGGTACTATGCCAGACCAACCGGGGTGGAGTGTAAGAGTCTTTCCCAGCAAAGAGAAAGCACTGGAAATAGAGAAGGGATTGGAGAGGCGCGGTGTGGGCATATACGATGCAATGAATAACGTGGGAGCACACGAGTTAATAATCGAGAGTCCTGAGCACATAAAGAACTTAAGCGATTTACCCCAGGAACAGATAAAGGATGCTCTTCTTGTTTATCAGAAAAGAATTGTCGATTTGAAAAACGATAAGCGTTTCAGATATGCCATAGTTTTCAAGAATCAAAGACCGAGTTCTCCTTTCCGATTGGGACACACCCATTCTCAATTGGTTGCTCTGCCCTTGACTCCCGAAAGTGTAAAAGACGAATTGGAAAATGCTAAAAGCTACTATGGAGAAAAAGAACGCTGTGTTTTTTGCGATGTGGTTAGAGAGGAGATGGATGCTGGTCTAAGAATAGTTGGGGAGAACAAATCTTTTATCTCCTATGTGCCGTTTGCTCCACGCCTTCCTTTTGAAACCTGGATACTTCCCAGAAGACACAATGCAGATTTCGCTCAGGAAGACAAGGGTACCCTTTTCGATTTTGCAGCTATTATGAAGGTGACTTTGAGCAAGATTTGTAAACTACTTGAGGATCCACCACTCAACTATATGATCCATTCCATACCTTATATGCGGCCAAGAGCAGGTTACTGGAAGACGATACATAAAGATTACCATTGGCATTTAGAGATACTTCCCCACATTGTGAAGGTTGAAGGTTTCTCCTGGAGTTCTGGTTTCTATATCGAGCCACTCTCCTCGGAGGTAATGGCAGAACTCTTACGAGAAACGAAATTGTAGAGGGGATTGGGCCGCAATTAAGAGTGGCAGAGCGAGGTCCTGTTTTCTAAATATGTCATTATCAGTCCCGATTGAAAATCGGGAACAGCACTTTGCTGCTCCAGCGGTAAATAGTGGGGGTGATGGTTAATGGTAGGATTGGTTCTGCTCAGGTTGGAAGCAGGGAAGGAAGAAGCAGTTCTCGCTAAAATCAAAAATGTAAAAGGGGTCAAAAAAGTTCAGGCGGTCTTTGGTCGGTGGGACATTGTAGCCACCGTAGAGGCCCCTGACCTAAAAGTCCTGACTTCATTGGTAATTAAGAACATCAGGGCAATCGACGGAGTTTCCGCTACGGAGACTCTGGTCTCTACGGTGCTCTAGTTTAGAAATAATTAAGTGTAGAATGTAACTGTAGAGTGACTGCTTTGCCTCAATGTAGCGCAGAGGTTTACCCCGTCCCGATAAATCGGGACGAATAAGGAGCGACAAGTCTGGCGATGTCCCGATTGATAAATCGGGACGAATAAGGAGCGACAAGTCTGGCGACGTCCCGATGGATAAATCGGGACGGGTCACCGAGTGCAGCGGAGCGAAAGGAGGTGAGAAAGCATGAAGGATATAAGCGATTTGCTCAGCGAAACTAATTCCCACGTAATAAAAGGGGTTTTGGATTCAGGAGGAGTCGTTGTGGGAATAAAGGCCGAAGGGTTTTCTGGAGTTCTCATTGAAGACCAGAAACTTACGGACAGTCTAGCTAAGAAAGTTGAGAAAGAAGCCGGGGTTAAAGGATTTATCTCCACCGATGAACTACCAAAATATGGTCTCAATAAACAAGACAAGAGGAACATCGAGGAGGCTTTCGGGGTTAAGGAGGGCGATGTAGTTATCCTGGTAGCTGACCAGAAAGAGAAAGCGGAAAAAGCAATTCAGATTATTGAAGCAGAAATAGCCAAACGCAAAGAATAGTATACAGGTTCAGAAGATAAATGAGAACATTTCTGTTCACCATAGTTCTTATTTTTTCTTTTCTATTTCTTCTTTTTTTCGGAATATATGTAGGACAGGGAGAATCCTCAATTCTCAAAGGAGGTAAAGGGAAAGTGAAGGAGCAAAATATTAAGTTACCCCGGCCCAGGACAACTGGCAAGATGAGTCTTGAGGAGGCGATAATAGATAGACAGTCGGTTAGGAGTTTCAGTAAACAGGAGTTATCTCCAGAGGAGATTTCTCAGCTTCTCTGGGCAGCTTACGGGCCAAGGGATGTCGATTCAATTACAGGCGCTTCCAAGACTGTTCCCTCTGCTGGTGCTCTATATCCTATGGAAATCTACATCGTTTCTCCCAATGGGGTCTTCCACTATTTTCCTTCAAGCCACAGCCTGAAAGAGATTTCAGATAGAGATCTTCGTTCCGCTCTTTCCGGCGCTGCCTTATGGCAGGAAGCAATCGCCCAGGCAGCAGTCGATTTTGTAATTGCTTGCGTATACGATAAGATATGCTGGAAATATGGAGAGAGGGGAATGAGGTATGCTCATATTGAGGCAGGCCACATAGCCCAGAATATTCATCTTCAGGCAGTCTGTCTGGGTTTGGGTTCCGTTCCTATTGGTGCGTTTAGCGACACTGCCGTGCAAAAGGCGCTATATCTACCGAAAGATAATATACCGCTGTACATTATCCCGGTAGGACATCCAAAATAGTGAAGAGAAGAAATGAGAAAAGTCATTACCATACTTGTCCCGGTAGTGGCAGTAGTTGCTCTCACCGGGCTACTCATCTATTTTGCAAAAAGGCCCTCCCCCATATCAAAGGATGAAAAACCTACCAGTGAAAGCCATCCTCCCCAAGCAGCCTATGGAGATACAATCGTCCAGGCATCTATTGGAGACGCCAGTTATTTGAATCCTATTCTTGCCAGCGACAGCGCTTCCGGAGATATTAATGGTTATGTCTATAATGGCTTAGTAAAATATGACAAAAATCTTAAGCTGGTAGGAGACCTGGCAGAATCGTGGGACATATCTGACGATGGGCTGGTAATCACCTTCCATCTACGCAAAAATGTGAACTGGCATGACGGAGAACCTTTCACCAGCGAAGACGTTAAATTTACTTATAAGAAGTTGGTCGACCCTAATACCAGGACGCCTTATGCCTCGGATTACCTTATGGTTGACAGGTTGGAAATTGTTGACCCTTACACGGTAAAGATAGTATATGAAGAGCCTTTCTCTCCTGGACTGGAAAGTTGGGGTATGGGAGTTATTCCCCAGCATGTTTTTGAGAAAGGAGACTTCAATAACCATCCCGCAAACCGTCACCCTATCGGAACAGGGCCTTATAGATTCGTGGAGTGGAAGACCGATGAACGGATAGTCCTGGAAGTAAATGAAGACTATTTTGAAGGAAGGCCATTTATCGATCGCATAATCTACAGGATTGTTCCGGACCAGGCGGTACAGTTTTTGGAGTTGAGGAAGGGGACGATAGATACAATGGGACTGACTCCAGACCAATTCCAAAAAGAAGCCGTAAACAAAGAGTTTCTGGATAACTTTAACAAATTTCGCTATCCCGGTTTTGGCTATACTTATCTTGGCTATAATCTGAAAAACCCCCTGTTTGAGGATAAAAGGGTTCGTCAAGCCATTACTTACGCTGTAAACAGGCAAGAAATCATAGATGGAGTTCTTCTGGGCTTGGGCCAAATATCCACGGGGCCTTTTCCTCCAACTTCGTGGGCTTACAATAAAACTGTTCCTGTTTACGAGCACAATCCCGAAAAAGCTAAGAAATTGCTCTATAACTGTGGCTGGAAAGATGGAGATGGAGACGGAATCTTAGACAGGCAGGGTGAACCGTTCAGTTTTACTCTTATGACCAATCAGGGTAACAAGATGCGCCAGCTTTGTGCTACCATTATCCAGTCTAATCTTAGACAGATAGGGATCCAGGTAAAAATTCGTATTTTGGAATGGGCTTCTTTTATTCACCAATATATTGATAAGAAGAATTTTGATGCGGTAATCTTGGGTTGGAGCCTCTCCCGGGATCCCGATCAGTATTCTATTTGGCACTCATCCCAGATCAAAGAGGGACAATACAATTTCGTTTCCTATGGTAACCCGGAAGTCGACCGTCTGTTAGTGGAGGGAAGGCAGACTTTCGATATGGAGAAAAGAAAAGAAATATATTATAAGATTCATGCCATTCTGGGTGAGGAGCAACCTTATACTTTCTTATATGTCGCTGATGCCCTCCCTGTAGTTCATAAGAGGTTCCATGGTATTGAGGTGGCTCCCGCGGGCATCGGCTATAACTTCATCAAATGGTATGTGCCCCGAGACCAACAGAAATACACTCGATGATTTTAGATTTTTCGGAGGAGAGAGATGGTAGCCAAGAGACTGGACAGCAAAATTTTCAATGTCCCGGTTGAGAAAGTAAGAGATGGCTGGTATAGTGACAAGTACTTTGTGCGCACCAAGGAAGTTCTGGAGAAGGACCACCGCCACACCCGAGTGGTTATGCAGGTATTCTGTCGCAAGGGGGGTGTTCTCTGTGGGGTCGATGAGGCTATTGCTATCCTGAAGCTCTGCGCGGTCAATGCGGAGAATTTGCGGATAAGAGCACTTCACGATGGAGACAGAATCAAAGCTTTAGACACCGTAATGACCATTGAAGGGGATTACAGCACTTTTGCCCACCTGGAAACTGTATATTTGGGAGTGCTGGCAAGGGGCACTGCAGTAGCCACAGCTGTCAGCAAAGTGGTAAATGCGGCAGCAGGAAGACCTGTGCTATTCTTTCCCGCAAGATTTGACCATTACCGGGTCCAGGAAGCCGATGGATATGCAGCGTTTATCTCGGGAGCTATAAATGTTTCCACCGATGCTCAGGGTTCATTATGGGGAGGAAAAGGGATAGGTACTATTCCCCACGGACTCATAGCTGCTTATGGAGGAGACACTGTTCGTGCAGCAAGAGCCTTTGATAAATATATGCCTGAGGATGTTACCAGGATAGTTCTGGTCGATTTCGAAAACGATTGCATAAGGACTTCTTTGGAAGTGGCTGAAGTTCTGGGTAAGAAGTTATGGGGAGTAAGGTTCGACACAGCCAGCGATCTGCGAGATAAGTCGGTTAAGGGTAGAGGAAAGAGTTCTTACGGTGTCTCTCCTGAACTTTGCCGGAAGGCGAGGAAGGCTTTTGATGAGGCGGGGTTTGGCCACATAAAGATTATTATTTCCGGTGGATTTAATGAACAGAGAATAAGACACTTCGTAAAGCTTGGTGTGCCCTTCGATGCAGTAGGCATAGGCTCTGCTCTTTTTGCAAATAAGATAGACTTTACTGCCGATGTAGTAGTGGTGGAGGGTAAGCCTTGTGCTAAGGTAGGCCGACGGTACAATGACAATCCAAGATTGGAGTTGGTCGAGTAACATAATTACAACGCGCATTTGAGATGGAAAAAATGGAAAAGGATGATTCGCTGGGAGAGGAAAACAGAAAAATCCGCCATTTGAAGATAATGGTAAACTTAGGTCTGTCTCTTATTAGTCAAGAACGTCTTTCGCGAAAGGAAGCGGAACTGATAGTTGAGTCTATCAGGCGCCGGGCATTGAAAATGTTTCCCGGAAAAGAGACCACCTGGGAAATAATATATGCTCCGCGCTTTCATCGAATCATCAAAGAGAGGTGGGGAAGCGGTAGAGTAGAGGAAAGCTAGAGTTTATACAAAAATTTCCCGGCAAGATAAGATAAGTAATTTATCTCCCGGGATTTTTTTTGGGCGGGAGCACTGTTTATAGTTCCAGGATAAATTAGAGACCTTAATTTTTTACTTGACAAAATGGGGAACTTGGTATATAATTTGGTTCGCGGTGGGGAAAAGTGGTGTAAGGTGGTGAAAGCGTGCTAATTGGACAATATGGCCATTCCTTAGATGGAAAAAACCGGCTGTTCATTCCTGCCAGGCTCCGTCAAAACGTAAGAAGGTTTGTTATTACTTCTGGGTTAGAAGGTTGCCTATTTGTTTACACTCTAGAAAATTGGAAGAAAATTACAGAGAGATTAAAAACCCTTCCTTTAACCAAAGCTGACGCCCGTAAATTTTCACGCACTTTCCTTTCCGGAGCGAACGAATGCCCTGTGGATGACCAGGGAAGGATACTGGTTCCCAAGACTCTTTGTAATTACGCAAATATAAGAAAAGAGGTAATAGTGGTGGGGGTGTTAGATCGCATAGAGATTTGGTCAAAAAACAACTGGCAACGTTACCAAAAGGAGGCTGAGAAGCAGTTTGTTGAGGTAGCTGAAAAATTGGTTGACCTGGGAATCTAACACCCTCTCCAGCATAAATTGGAAGAGTCAAGGCACATTCCCGTCCTAGTTGATGAAGTGATAGATAGTCTTAAATGGCTGAAAGGAGGAATCTACGTAGATTCTACTTTGGGCGAAGGTGGTCACGCTCAAAGGATACTGGAAGCAATCCTTCCTGGTGGCCTGCTGATCGGAATCGATCAGGATGTACAGGCGGTAAAAAGAGCAAGAGAAAATCTAAAAAAATATAAAGAAAACTTGCTCGTTTTTGAGAGAAACTTTTCTGAAATCGGAACCATCCTGGAGTCATTAAGAATCAAAGAAGTAGATGGCATTCTATTTGATCTGGGTTTGTCGAGCCTGCAACTACAAGATGCCCATAGGGGCTTTAGCTTTCAGAAAGACGGACCCTTAGACATGCGAATGTCAGAAAACATGAAATTGACTGCGGGATATCTATTGAACACTCTTTCTGTTGATGAACTTGTAGAGATTATATCTAAGTACGGAGAAGAACGTTGGGCCAGGCGAATTGCGAGGATAGTGGTTGAATCCCGGCGAAGGAGGCCTTTGGAGACTACCTTTGAATTAGTAAGAATCATAAAAAACGCAATTCCCCGTTCGGCCTGGCCCATAAAGATTCACGTAGCCACCAGAACTTTCCAGGCATTAAGAATAGCAGTAAATGATGAGTTGACGGTTTTGGAAAAGACACTTCCCCAAGCGGCAAGGTTTCTGAAAAAGGGTGCAAGGATTTGTATTATTTCTTACCATTCTCTCGAGGACAGGATCGTCAAAAATTTCTTTCGGGAATATAAGAAGCAGGGCTTGAAGGCAGTCTTTCCCAAACCGGTTACTCCCACAAGACGAGAACTTCAAATGAATCCGCGTTCGAGAAGTGCAAAATTACGTGCAGGAGAAATGTGCTGATGAAGATAGAGAAGAAAAAGCAGACCAAAAAGCATTATCTTCTGGTTTTTATTGGAGGTCTGTTGATTTTCCTGTTCTATGTCTGGGAATGTGCAGAAGTAATTACGCTTAGTTATCGGATTGGCGAGTTAAAGAGAGAACTCATTTCCTTAGAGAACAAGAATCGCCATCTGAAAGCAAATTTACACCAATATACCAATCTGGCAAATATTGACAAAATTGCCAGAGAAGAGAAAAATATGGTTTTCCCTCAGCGTGAAAATATTCTCTTTCTGGAAGTAAATTCCAAGGAGAGTAGAATCTCATCGAATAAAGGTTTTTTCATTGTCCGGGAGGGTGCAAAAGGTGCCTCGCAAGACTCGCATTATTAGTTCTATGCTGATTGTAATTTTTACCCTTATCGTATTAGAAATTAGATTATATTATATCCAGATTGTTAACCATCATCGTTACCGGAAGATGGCAGATAAGCAATCCTTCTCGGTTAGACAAGCCGATTTCAAGAGAGGCACAATCTATGACCGTAACGGGAATGAACTAGCAATAGAATTTGAAGTTAGTTCCGTTTACGCCATCCCCTCCCTGATTTCCCATCGGAAAGAGACAGCCAAAAAGTTAGCTCCCTTGCTCAACATGAGTGAGAAGGCGATCCGTAAAAAATTACATTCTTCTAATTCATTCGTTTGGTTAAAGCGCAAAATAGACACCGAAATTGCAGAAAAGATTGACCGTTTGCATCTTAAAGGAATAAAGTTTATAAATGAAGGCAAAAGGTTCTATCCAGAAAATGAGTTAGCCAGCCAGGTAATCGGTCTAGCTGGTTTAGATAATCAAGGTCTATCAGGAATTGAGAATTCTTTTGACCCCACCCTGAGAAGAAAGACTAAGAAAACTGTAAGGAGAAAAGACGGCTTTGGTCGGGAAGTAATAGCTGCGGACAGTGCTTATCAGCCAGAAGTGAGTGGATGCGGCGTAGTCACCACAATCGATAGAGTAATACAATACATTGCAGAAGTAGAATTGAAAAAGGCCTACAACGAGACTAAAGCCAAGCTGGCCACAATCATTGTTCAAGATTCTAAAACCGGGGAGATACTAGCATTGGCTAATTTTCCGTCTTTTAATGGAAATAGTCCTTCTCGGGAAAAATATAAGTACTTAAAGAATCCTGCGATCTCCAGTATCTTTGAGCCGGGGTCTACTTTTAAGCCAATAGTGGCTGCAGCATTATTGGAAGAGAACATCGTGGCATTGGAAGATCGCTTTTATTGTGAGGAAGGAGTCTACTTATTCAACGGGCTTCCCATTCGAGACCATGAAAGTGAGGACTGGCTTACTTTTATCCAGGTTCTTGAGAAATCGTCTAATATAGGAATGGCTAAGGCTGGACAGCTGTTAGGGAAAGACAAGTTGTACGAGTATGCCAGGGATTTCGGATTTGGTAACTTTACTGGAATTAGGTTGCCAGGTGAAACCCCGGGAATCTTGAAGAAGCCAAAAGATTGGTCAGAAATATCTCTCAGTCGTCTCTCTTTCGGGCAGGGCATAGGAGTAACTGCCATCCAGCTTATTTCTGCATTTTCATCTTTGGCCAACGGAGGAGTGCTGATGGAACCCATGATTGTCAAGCGAATCGTCAACCCCAGTGGGAAGGCAGTTAAAGAATTCCGGCCCTGCCCGGTTAGACGGGTGATTTCCTACAAAACGGCAAAAACTTTAACCAGTATCTTATGCCGAATTGTGGAACATGGCACGGGGAGGGAAGCGAGAATTATGGGGTATAAGGTAGCTGGTAAGACGGGAACGGCTCAAAAATTCGACGCAGCTACCGGTAAATATTCTGACACAAACCACATTGCTTCATTTATTGGTTATCTCCCGGCAGAGCAACCTAAGGTTACTATTTTGGTCATACTGGATGAGCCGCAAGGATTTTACTGGGGAGGAAGCGTAGCTGCTCCGGTATTTGCACGCGTGGGACTGAGGATTATGCGCCATCTTGGTATCCCGCCTGATTCCCAGAAAATGTTTAGGAATCCCCCCCAGGAAGCTGTTTCTGTTGGCTCTCCGCTGTAACGGGGGATTCCAGACTCCACAGTGCATTCCTCCCGAAAGGGAGGAATATTTTTGCTTTCATAATATCTCATATACAGGTTAGAATAATGGTCCGGCTAGACGACCTATTACCGGCGATAGGTATCAAGGAAATACACGGCTCCACAGAACTTTCCGTAAAGGGGATAACTTACGATTCTCGCCAGGTGAAACAAGATTACATCTTTGTGGCCATTTCTGGTTACACAGAGGATGGGAATTACTATATTCCCCAAGCCCTGGAAGCAGGCGCTTCAGTACTTATTTCTTCCAAAAGGATAGAAAAATTAACAAGACCTCCCAGGTGGGGAGGCTCTGCTACTCACATTTTAGTAGAGAATCCACGTAAAGCCTTAGCTAACCTTGCCACCAGCTTCTACAATTATCCTTCCGATAAATTAAATATCATTGGGATAACCGGCACCAATGGGAAAACGACAGTCAGTTATCTCACTGAATCAATCTTCAAAGAGAATGGAAAAAAAGTAGCAGTCCTGGGTACGATTGCTTATCGGCTGGGAGAGCAAATATTACCTGCCCCGATCACCACTCCCCAGTCTTCCGACCTGCAGCAAATGCTTAGAAAGTTGGTAAATGAGAAGTTCTCCACAGTAGTTATGGAGGTGTCTTCCCATGCCTTAAGTTTAGATAGAGTAGAAGGATGCGAATTTGATAGTGCCATATTTACTAACCTGAGTCGCGAACATCTCGACTTTCACCAAAGCATGGAATACTATTTGCAGGCAAAAATTAAACTATTCTCTACTTTAGGAAAGGATGCCCGGAAAGAAAGAGAGAAACTGGCAGTTTTGAATTTAGACGACCCGGCGACGGAAAGAATTATGCAATTGACAAAGGCAAAGATAATCACCTATAGTATTGAAAAGAAAGCCGACGTTGTGGCGAAAAGCATAAAATTGAATCTGGAAAAGACTACTTTTACCCTGTTCTCCCCGGACGGGGAAGTGAAAATTTCTTTACCTTTAATTGGGAAATATAATGTATATAATGCGTTAGCCGCAATTGCTCTTGCCCTCGGTCAAGGAATGGGTCTAGACATTATCAAGCGTGGCCTGGAAAAAGTCTCTTCTATTCCTGGAAGATTCGAGAAAATCGATTGTGGTCAGCCATTTACGGTGATAGTCGACTATGCGCATACCGATGAAGCCTTGCGGAAGCTTCTGCATGCTTGCCGGGAATTAAGACCCAGGCGAATCATTACTGTTTTTGGTTGCGGAGGTGACCGGGATCGGGGAAAGAGACCTCTAATGGGCGAGGTGGCTGTTGGCCTTAGCGATTATGCCATCGTCACTTCGGATAATCCCCGCAGTGAGGACCCTGAGCGGATAGCCCTGGACATTGAAGTAGGAATAAAGAGGAAAAAGAAGAATAATTACCAGACTATCATCGACAGGTTTCAAGCAATCGAGAAAGCATTATCTATGGCAGAAAAGGGCGACTTGGTGGTAATCGCAGGAAAAGGACACGAAGATTATCAATTGTTTAAAGACAAAAGGATTCACTTCGATGACCGGGAAGTTGCCAGGGAGATTCTTTTAAGGAGGATGAAGGGATAGTTACAGGACTAATATGGAAAGACTTACCATAAAAGAAATAATAAGAGCGGTGCAGGGCGAATTAATTTGTGGAAGCCAACGAGGTGAAATTTCAGGGGTGTCCATTGATAGTCGCACGATCAGGAAAGGAGAAATATTCTTTGCCCTGAAAGGAGAAAGGTTCGATGGGCACGATTTTCTCCAGGAAGCTATAGACAAGGGTGCAAAGGCGGCAGTTGTCTCTAAGAAGAAAAAAATTACTAGTAAAGTGGCCATCATAAGCGTAACCCATACCTTGACCGCCCTGCAAGAATTGGCGAAGTCTTATCGTCGAATGTTCAATCCTGTGGTTGTGGCAGTGACCGGTAGCAATGGTAAAACAACAACAAAGGATATGTTGAAAGCTCTTCTTTCATCGAAGTATAGAGTGACAGCCACTGTCGGTAATTACAACAACGTAGTCGGTCTTCCCTTAACGCTTTTTGAGATTTCTCCCAAAACAGAGTTTCTGGTTCTGGAAATGGGAACTAACCACGCCGGGGAGATCAAAAGATTAGCAGAAATTTCGTTACCACAAATAGGAGTGATTACCAATATCGGCGACACCCACCTTCAATTTTTCCGTTGCATTTCCAACGTGCTTTCTGCTAAAATGGAAGTTGTTCAACTTTTGCCCCGGCGAGGGAAAATTGCATTAAATATAGACGATGGCCATTTAAGAAGCCAGTTTAAGAAGATAAAACAAAGAATAATTACTTTTGGCATAGACCCCCGGGCCGATGTCCGGGCAAGTGATATTGCAGTAAGTAGCCCGGGAGAGAAAGAGAGACTTTCTTTCACCGTCTGGGCGGCGGGAGAGAGAAGAGAATTTGATTTATACTGTTTAGGACGTTACAATATTTATAATGCACTGGCTGCGATAAGTGTTGCTAAAGAGTTTGGTCTTTCTCTCTCCCTGATGGTTGAGGTGCTGGGGAAATTTAAATTTCCCAAACTGCGGATGGAAAAGTTGAAATACGGCGAGGTAACACTGGTTAACGACGCTTACAATGCCAATCCTACTTCTGTAAAAGCTGTATTAAGCGATTTTGTTTCCTCTTTTCCTTCCCTGCGTAAAATAGTTGTCTTGGGCGATATGCTAGAATTGGGCAGAATGAGTCGAAAATTTCACCAGGAGATTGGCGAGATAGTGGCTGCAAGCCCAATCTATAGCCTAATCACCGTAGGAGAGGATGCCCGATTTATTGGACAGGCTGCTGGGAAGTGGGGAATGGAAAAGAACAATATATTCTCTTTCAAGGATAAGAAAGGCGCTTCCATAAAACTGAAGAAGTTACTTAAGCCAAAGGATGTAGTACTAATCAAAGGCTCCCGCAAGATGGGGCTGGAAGAAGTTATAAAATATCTTTTTAATTCCCCACCAATTAAAAGATAAGCTGTTCATCATTGAAAGATTTTTAGAAGCAGAGTGAAACTCTACAACACAGTAGTTATTCGGAGAGTAAATGTTTTATCATATCTTTTATCCTCTACATGTATACTTTTTCCCGTTTAATGTATTCAAATACATAACTTTTCGTGCTGGCTCCGCTATATTTACTTCCTTACTTTTAAGCTTATTCATTGCACCTCTATTAATAAAGAAATTGAAACAATTCCATATCGGTCAGCAGATACGGGAAGACGGTCCTCCCTCCCACGTGAAAAAAGCAGGAACGCCCACAATGGGAGGATTAATTATTCTCATTAGCCTTGTCGTTTCCACTTTTCTCTGGGCCCGCCTCGATAATCGCTTCACCATAATTATTCTTCTCTCTACACTTTGGTTGGGACTGTTAGGTTTCCTTGACGACTATCTAAAATTAATAAAAAAGCGTAGTCGAGGACTTAAAGCGAGGTATAAGCTATTCGGGCAGTCGATTCTGGCTTTAGTTATTGTAATTTACCTTTACTACTATCCAGCCAATTCCGGATACGCCAGCAAGGTCAATATACCCTACTTGAAAGATTTCTTTATTAATCTGGGGGCGCTTTATGCACTTTTTGCTATCTTACTCGTAGTTGGTTCCTCCAACGCAGTCAATTTAACCGATGGTCTGGATGGATTAGCAGTGGGTTCCATCCTTATTGCGGCAATGACTTATGCTTTAATGGCATACCTGGCAGGACACGCTCAGTTTAGCAGTTATCTGCGCATTGTTCCTGTTCCCGGTGCTGGTGAACTTTCTATTTTTCTGGGTTCAATGACAGGAGCGGGGTTGGGATTTTTGTGGTTCAACAGCTATCCAGCACAGGTATTTATGGGCGACACTGGCTCCCTCTTTTTAGGGGGGGCAATCGGTATCATTGCCCTGTTCATTAAACAAGAACTCCTCCTGGTCATTGTGGGAGGAATTTTTGTAATTGAAGCCCTATCGGTAATTCTACAAGTGGGTTCTTTTAAACTGCGAGGTAAGAGAGTATTAAAAATGGCACCTTTACATCACCATTTTGAATTGATTGGCTGGTCTGAGCCGAAAGTGGTAATAAGGTTCTGGATTATGGGGATTATTTTGGCCTTAATAGCTTTAAGTGCTCTGAAACTCAGATGAGAATAGAACAGAACTATCAGGGGAGGAAAGTATTAGTTATTGGTCTGGCGCGAAGTGGCTTGGCAGTGGCTAACCTATTGACCACTCAGGGCGCCACAGTCGCGGTGACCGATGAAAAGAGTGAAAAGGAATTAAAAAATAACATCAGGAAACTTAAAAAAGGGATAAATATTCTCCTCGGTCGCCAGGATTCTGTCAGACTAAAGAGTCGGGTTGCTGAATACGACTTGTTAGTCATAAGTCCTGGTGTTCCACGGGAAAATCCCCTGGCGGAGAAGGCAGGGGAGTTGGAAATCCCTGTGCTCAGTGAAGTAGAAGTGGCGTTCAACATTGCCTCTTCTAATCTCCACTGGGAAAGTTTGTCTTCTCCTCCTGTAGTAGCCGTTACCGGAACTAATGGAAAAACGACGACCTGCGAGTTAATAGGAGCGGTATTAAGTAACGACAAAAAGAGAAAAGTAATGGTTGCTGGTAATATTGGTACTCCTCTATCCAGCGTGGTGAGTCAGATTACCGGGCAGACTGTTTTGGTCCTGGAAATTAGCAGTTTCCAGTTGGAAAATGTTGACTCTTTCCACCCCTATGTGGCAGTTATTCTGAACATAACTCCTGACCACATGGACAGGCATAGGACAATGAATAATTATATCCGGGCCAAAGCCAATATTCTTAAGAATCAGACAAAGGAAGATTTCTGCATTCTAAATGGAGAGGATAAGAACTGTAGATTTCTGGAAGGGAAGGCGAAGTCTCAAGTTATTCTCTTCAGCAGTAAGAGAGCCTTGCGTAAAGGAGTTTTTGTTGAGGGAGGAAAAATAATTTCTAATTTAGACTCGAGGGAAAAAGTTCCTTATGACAGAGGCGAACTCTTAGTTAAACACGTAAGAGTTCCTGGTCCTCATAATTTGGAGAATGCTCTGGTAGCCATTGCTATAGGAGATATATTCGGTATATCGAGAAGTAAAATCAGAAGGGCAATTGAAACCTTCCCAGGAATAGACCACCGTATGGAAATAGTCCGGGAAATAGATGGGAGAAGATTCATAAACGATTCCAAGGCAACAAATGTTGATGCCTGTAAGAGGGCGCTGGAGACATTTCCTGCCCCAATTATACTGATTATGGGAGGTTGTGATAAAGGCGCGCCTTATAGCCCTCTGGCGAATTTGGTTAGACAAAAAGTCACCGCTGTTGTTCTGCTGGGTCAAGCTGCTTCCAGAATAGAGAAAGAGTTAATTGATTCAGCTACTATCTACAGAGTAGATGGAATGAGGGAAGGAGTAGAATTGTCTTATAGTTTAAGCCAACCAGGTAGTTCAATTCTTCTCTCGCCAGCCTGTTCCAGTTTCGATATGTATTCTGACTTTGAAGAAAGAGGGGAAGATTTTAAGAGATGGGTAAGAGAGATCTGAGAACTCAAAAAAGAAAACGGGGAGACCCAAGATATAAACTAAAAAGAGGTGTATATACACCAGAGTATCATCGGGGCGATATTTTTCTACTTTCCGTTGTTCTATTTCTGGTTTTTATAGGTGTGGTGATGGTTTTTAGTGCCAGCGCAATTGTATCCCATGAAAAGTTCGACACCAGTTATCTCTTTTTGGTCAAGCAGCTTATCTGGACAGTATTGGGCGCATTCTTGATGCTTGTTCTAACAAGGATTGATTATAACAAATTGCAGAAGTTTTCCCGGCCGCTTATGGTTTTGTCATTTGGCCTCTTGGTTTTGGTTTTGCTGATAGAATCCGGAGAAATCAGACGCTGGCTCAAATTTGGAATGGTGAGCTTTCAACCTTCGGAGATGGCAAAACTTTGTTTGATTCTCTATGTGGCGGATGCTTTAGACCGAAAAGGGAGTAAGCTCCATGATTTCAAAAAGGGGCCTTTGCCAATTCTAATAGTAACAGCAATATTTTTGATACTTATATATGCCGAGCCAGATCTGGGAACTGCGGTTATCCTGGGCCTGGTTATACTGGCGATGATGTTTATGGGAGGAGTTAGGCTTTCCCATCTTCTTTCACTTGTCTTGGTAAGTCTGCCACTTTTATATTTCGCAATTTTTCACGTGGGATATCGTCGGGAACGAATTCTAACCTTTATCAATCCATGGGCTGATGCCCAGAGAATAGGCTACCAGATCGTTCAGGCTCTTCTTGCTCTGGGCTCAGGAGGTTTTTTTGGGAAAGGACTGGGAGCTTCCAGGGCCAAATTATTCTTTCTACCGGAGCCTTATACCGACTTTATTTTTTCCATAATTGGAGAAGAACTCGGATTTTTAGGTGCCAGCTTGATAATATTCCTATTCGTTATTATTGCCTGGAGAGGTTTGCGTATAGCTACAAGAGCGCCTAATCAATTCGGGAATTTACTGGCTGCGGGGATAACTTTCTTAATTACTTTCCAGGCTGTCTTGAATATTAGTATAGTCACTGCTTGTCTGCCAACAAAAGGGATTACTTTGCCTTTTCTCTCATACGGTGGCTCTTCTCTAGTCTTATCGCTGGCGGGAGTGGGAATACTTCTCAATATTTCCCGACAGACATAGGAAAAAGGTATGGGCTACTTTTTGGCAAGAAGACAGGAGCCTTCCCCAAAGGCAGGGCATAATAGAAATTCGTGCTTACATCTGAGGACAGAGGATCGTTATGCGAGTTTTGATTGTTCTGGGAGGTACTGGTGGACACATCTACCCTGGTCTCGCTCTGGGAGAAAAGTTAAGAAAGCGCAATAATGAAGTTATTTTAGTAGGCAGGAAAGGAGGGATTGGCGAGAGAATAGCACGGGAAAGTGGATTCTCATTCTTCCAGATTGCAGGCGAAGGATTGGTAAGAAAATTCTCATTGAAAGTCTTCCGCTTTCTTGCAAAATCTCTCCAGGGGTTCTTTCAGTCTAAACAAATTTTTCGTTCTTTCAGACCGGATGTAGTTGTGGGAATGGGGGGCTATTTAGCCTTCTCAGTAGTTCTGGCAGCGAAAATATCCAGGATAACTTGTGCGATTCACGAACCGAATGTTATTCCTGGACTGGCTAATAGAGTTTTGGCCAGGATAGTCGACAGAATAATGGTCAGTTTTAGGGAAACGGAAAAATATTTCCCGTCTAAGAAGACATTTCTTACGGGAAGTCCTGTTCGTCAGTCTATCTTAGATTGCCCCAGGAGCGAGGGTTTGCGAAGATTAGACTTGGTAGAAGGANNGGTAAGAGCACTAAATTTTTTGAATCGTTTGCAGAAGAAGATTCAAATTATACACATCGTGGGCATTGGGCAATTTTCGGAAATGAAAAAAGAATACGAGAAAACAGATTACGCCGCACGCGTTCTTCCTTATCTTCTCCATATGGAATATGCCTACAGCTGCTGTGACCTGGTAATTGCCCGCTCTGGGGCAAGTACTGTTGCTGAAATCATAACAAAAGGCTTACCCAGCATTCTTATTCCCTATCCTTATGCAACTCGTGGCCACCAGAAGGCGAATGCTGAGTTTCTATCAAAGAGAGGCGGTTGCCTACTTATCGAAGATCACCGGTTGACGGGTGAGTTACTTGGCGATGTGATAATCGGCTTGATTGAGGACGAGGCAGAGTTGAGGGGAATGGCGGAAAATACGAGAAGACTTTCTATTGAAGATGCAGCTACTAAAATGGCTGATTTAATTGAAACAACGTAAGGGGCTGTTGGGGAAATAAAATAAAATGTTAAAGAATATTCAACACATACATTTTGTGGGTATAGGTGGTTCAGGGATGAGCGGAATTGCTGAAGTGCTGATAAATTTGGGTTATAAGGTTAGTGGGTCGGACCTCAAGAAGACAGAAGTAACACAGCGGTTAGCATCCCTGGGCGGTAAAATATTTATTGGTCATAAGCCTGGACAGGTAAGGAATGCCCATGTGGTGGTTACTTCCAGCGCGGTTCTACCCGATAATCCGGAAGTGGTTCAGGCAAAAAAACTTAAGATTCCCGTTATTCCTCGGGCGGAGATGCTTGCCGAGTTAATGAGGCTGAAGTATGCAGTGACAATTGCCGGTACTCATGGGAAAACAGTGACTACTTCCCTTGTGTCCATGGTTCTTGCCGAAGGTGGATTGGATCCTACAGTAGTAATTGGCGGGCGTTTAAAAAATATTGGTTCTTCTGCTAAGTTAGGCAAGGGAGAGTTCATAGTAGCTGAAGCAGATGAAAGCGACGGCTCATTTCTGAAACTGACACCTACCATTGCGCTGGTTACAAATATCGACGATGACCATCTTGACTACTATAAGACCCTGGGTAATATCAAAAGTGCCTTTACAGAATTTGTAAATAAAGTTCCTTTTTACGGGTCTATTATCCTTTGTGGTGAGGATGAAAATATTAAGTCGATTATTCCTCAAATAACGAGAAAATATTATACTTACGGAATAGGGAAAAATTATGATTTTTATGCAGAAAATATGGTATATAAAGGGATGGATACTGAGTTTAACCTCTGTTTTTCGGGAAAGAATCTGGGAAGGCTCACAATACACCTGCCTGGAGCTCACAACGTTGTCAACTCTCTGGGCGCAGCCGCAGTAGGTATTGAACTGGGAATAGAATTGGAAAAGATTAGAAAGGCTTTTCTCGATTTTACTGGGGTTAGTAGAAGGTTGGAGGTTAAGGCCAGGAAAAAGGATATAGTATTTATAGATGATTATGGGCACCATCCCACAGAAATTAAAGTAACTCTGGAGACAATCAAATCAATCTGGCCAGAAAGTAGGCTGTTAGTTATCTTCCAGCCGCATCGGTATACGCGCACGAGAGATCTGGCAAAAAAATTTGGACATTCTTTTGATAATGTGGACCGAATTTGGCTCACAGATATATATTCTGCGGGAGAGAAGCCCATTCCGGGAATCTCTTCATCGTTAATCCTGGAATCTTTCCCCGCTGAGAAGAGAGAGACTATTGCATTAAGTTCAGACCGAGAAGCTATGATTAAGGAGGTTGTAAAAAGTCTACAGCCACAGGATGTGCTGGTCACGTTAGGAGCCGGAGACGTCTACAAAATCGGCGAAGAAATCTTAAAAAAGATTTAATCACCGGCTTCGAACCGGAGTCCTGGCGAACGTAGGAACTATCGCCGATTTCTTCAAGGATTTCGGGGAAGGGAAATCTTGAGTGGAATTAAATGGTGGAATCAGTGGATATATTAAGCAAATTGCGAAAACTAGTGGGAAATAGGTTGAGGATTGACGAACCGCTTTCCCGGCACACTTCTCTTCGGATAGGTGGTCCAGCGAGTTATTTTCTGGAATTAAGAAATATTGAACAGCTGACTAATGTGATTGAATTTTCTCAGAGAGAGAATTTAGATTTCTTTATCTTAGGAGAAGGTACCAATGTGCTCTTTCCCGACAAGGGATTTAGTGGCCTGGTAATTCAGTTGAAAGGTGAGTTTGAAAAGTTTTCCATAGAGGGTAACCAGGTAACAGCTGGGGCGGGAGTGAAGTTGAATAACTTGGTGGAAAAATTGGGTAAGAAAGGTTTGAGTGGATTAGAATTTGCTTCAGGAATTCCAGGAAGCGTAGGTGGTGCAATTGTTACTAACGCAGGAACCAAAATGGGTTGGATTGGTGACGTTGTGAGGGAAATAAAAATTTTTCATGAGGGAAAAGTAAAAATTTTGAAGAAAGAAGAAACCAATTTTTCCTACAGATATTGTGATTTACCCGATAAAGCGATAGTTCTGGAAGTGAAACTGGGGTTGAAAAATGGCAAAAAAAGTGATATTATGAATGAAATTAAAGAGAGTCTTAAGCAGAGAAAAAGAAATCAACCTCTTTCTACTCGTAATGCTGGTTGTGTTTTCAGGAATCCAGAAAAATATGAGGCAGGAAAATTGATTGAAGTCGCAGGATTAAAGGGAACAAGATTTGGGAATGCGGAAATATCAAAAAAACACGCGAATTTTATTATTAATTGTGGCAAGGCAAGAGCTGAAGATGTGTGTAATCTGATCGAAAAAATTCGGCAAACGATCAAGGAAAAATTTGATATAGACCTTGAATTGGAATTGAAAATAGTTAAGGGATGAGGGGATAGTTTTGTGAAAGAGGTAATGGATAAATTAAGGACGAAAAAGATAGGGGTGCTTTGTGGGGGGAGTTCTCAAGAAAGAGAAATATCTCTCAAGACAGGAGAGGCCATTTACAAAGCTTTAGTCTTCCTTGGGTTAAATGTGTCTAAGCTTGATGTGGATAGAGATATCGCCTTGAAGCTAGCCAAGGAGGGGATAGACCTGGCTTTTATTGCTCTTCACGGAAAGCTCGGCGAGGACGGGACAATTCAGGGGCTTCTGGAAATGATGGGTATTCCTTATACTGGTTCGGGAGTATTGGCCAGTGCGTTGGCTCTGGATAAAGTATATACTAAGAAGGTTTTCAGTTACCATAAATTGCCTATGGCAAAATACAATGTTCTTGAGAAAAAAGTGGAAGCTCCTGGTGATATATTGAGAGAGCTGGACTATCCCGTAATTGTCAAACCAGCCAGGGAAGGTTCAACAATTGGAGTGACCATAGTTCGACAATCAAAAGGTCTGGATAGTGCGATAAATTTAGCTTATGGATATGGAGACAAAATATTAATTGAAGAATATATTCAAGGAAAAGAGATTACAGTAGGAATTCTGGGCGATGAACCTCTGCCGGTAATAGAAATTGTACCAAAGACAACATTTTATGACTATCGAGCAAAGTATGAACCAGGGATGTCCAAGCATATTGTGCCCGCCAAATTGCCACGAGAGCAGTACGAATTGGCTCAATCTCTGGCTCTTGCTGCTCACCGCGCCCTGGGTTGTGCAGGCGCTACTCGTGTAGATATGGTAATAGATAAAAGAGGTCAAATTTATCTCTTAGAAATTAACACAATCCCCGGGATGACCGAGACCAGTCTCCTGCCAGAAGCTGCGGCTGTGGCAGGGATGGATTTTAAGCAACTGGTGGTTAAGATTCTATCTTATGCTTTGGATTGAGGGTTGATTAACATTGGCAGTTAAAAGATGGCAAAAAAGAATTTTGTTGAAGAGGCGAATTTTTAGAATTTTGAGACTCACTTTGTTATCGCTGGCGCTTCTTTTTTCTGGATATGGAATTTACAAATTCCTCATTTATTCACCTTATTTTAAGATAGAAGAAATAAAAATTGAAGGAAACCAACAGATCAGTAAAAAGGACATTCTATTAACACTAAAAATAAAAAAAGCGGATAATATATTCAAAGTTAGACTAGGACAGGCAAGAAAAAGATTGAGGAGTCTAAAACAGATTAAGGAAATAGATATTCATCGCGATTTCCCTGACAAAATAGTCCTGAAAATTAGTGAGAGAGTTCCTATTGCCCGGCTGGATAAGGGAGCAAAAGTTCATTCTAATAAAGTGGAGTTAATTGACGAAGAGGGAATAACATTTTTAGGTAAGGACAGAGATTTACCGATAATTTTGGGAGCTAAAGATTCTGTTAATAGGAAAAAAGTGGTAAGTTTTTTAATTAAGCTTATGGCAGTCGACTCCCAGTTTTACAATAGAATATCATATATAGACGGCAACAATCCAAGAAAAATTAAGTTAAAAATGGATAGGGCCGTACTTATCTGGGGACCTGTAGGGAAAGAAACGGAAACCCAATTGGAGAAGAAGTTGAGTTATCTAAATTTGGTCCTCCAGGATTTGCTGAAAAATAGTAAGAGTTTTAACTATCTTGACTTACGATTTTTGAAAGAAGGAAAAGGAGAAATAATTGTTGGTTAGTAAGAAAAAGACGTAGGTCTGATTGGGGAGAAAATGAAACAGAAAACAGTTATTGGTCTCGATGTAGGATCAAGCAATATTTGCGCTCTTGTTGGTAAAATTACTCAGAAGGCGGAAGTGGAAATAATCGGATCGGCCAGGGTACCCTGTCGCGGTTTACGTAACGGTGTAGTGGTTAACATTGAGGAGACTACCCGGGCTATAGGTCAAGCTATGGATGAAGCTGAGGGAATAGCAAATACCTCGATTAAGACGGTTTACGTGGGAATTGAAGGCGGTCATATCGAAAGCTTTAATCATCAGGGAGCAATTATGATTGCTCGTTCTGATAAAGAGATCGCTGAAGAGGATATATTAAGAGTCATCGATTCAGCCCGGGCCATTCGCTTATCTCCTGAGAGAGAAATCATCCATACTCTCCCTCAGGGCTTCGTGGTGGATGGTCAAAGAGGGGTAATGGACCCCGTAGGAATGGAAGGTAGTCATCTGGGAGTGCATGTGCACATTGTAACCGGAGTCTCCACCACAATAAATAACCTGGTAAAATGTATTAATAGAAATGGTTTGGAAGTAGAGGATATAGTGTTGAGCGTATTGGCTGCTGCGGAAACTGTAGTTACTCCCGAAGAGAAAGATTTAGGATGTGTGCTTATAGATTTCGGCGGACAAACTGTGGATTTAGCCGTGTTTATTGAAGGGGCTCTCAAAGCTACCAGAGCGCTACCCATAGGAAGTGATATTATTACAAAAGACATAGCTCACTGTCTCCATGTACCCCTCTCGGAGGCAGCAAGGATTAAGCGGGAATTTGGCTGTGCTCAAATGAAGATGATTCCTGATAATGTGGAAGTAAATATCCTGGGCATGGATGGTAAGACCCGTCAGACAATCCTGACCAGCAGACTCTGCGAGATTGTCGAGCCGCGGGTAGAGGAAATCTTTAGTTTTATTCGCGAAGAGATGACAAAAATAAGCAGGGAAAATCTGATACCTGCGGGAGGGATTTTGACCGGAGGCGGCGCTTTGCTCCGCGGGGTTAAAGAGTTTAGTGAAGATATTTTGGACCTTCCTATGAGACTGGGTATCCCCCAGAATGTAGAGGGACTTTCAGAGGTTATCAGTAGTCCAGATTATGCTACAGCCATTGGCTTGATTAAGTATGCCCAAAAAGAAGAATTTCCTATTTATGAGAGGAGATTTGTAAGAAGGAAGGGACGTTCTACCTTACGCAAGATAAAAGAGTGGTTTGAGGAGATCTTTTAGTATCTTAGTCTAATTATGTACGCATCCCGATTTTCCATCAGGGATTTTGTGTCTATAATTGGAGGTGGTGATGTTAAAGTTTAAACAGGATGTGGACCTTACTGCAAACATAAAAGTTATAGGCATCGGTGGCGGAGGAGGCAATGCAGTTAATCGCATGGTTGCTTCAGAGATAAAAGGAGTAGAGTTTATTGCAGCAAATACTGATGCTCAAGCTTTGCGTGATTCTCTGGCTGGATACCGTTTACAATTAGGAGCCCATCTTACTAAGGGCCTGGGAGTGGGAGGCGATCCTGAGAAAGGTCGCCAGGCTGCCGAAGAAGACCGTGATGCAATTAAGGAATCTCTGGAAGGCGCTGATATGGTATTTATCACTGCAGGTCTGGGTGGAGGAACCGGGACAGGGGGCTCACCCGTTGCTGCAGAAATAGCCAAGGAATTGGGGGCTCTGACCGTGGGAGTGGTTACCAAGCCATTTATGTTTGAGGGACCCATTCGCTTTAAACAGGCGGAAGAGGGACTGAAAAACATGAAGAGAAAAGTCGACACTTTAATCGTTATTCCCAACCAGAGACTATTTGCCATTATTGATGAGACGACCCCTGCTCTTGATGCATTTAAAGTAGCCGATGACGTTCTGCGGCAGGCAGTACAGAGTATCTCAGAAATTATTACTTCGCATGGAATGATTAATGTTGATTTTGCTGATGTGAAGACGATTATGGTTGGTGCCGGAGAGGCGTTAATGGGAATGGGCTGGGCACGGGGTAAAGATAGAGCAATTAAGGCGGCTAAGGCAGCTATAAACTGCCCTTTGTTGGAAGATGTATCTATTGCAGGCGCCAAAGGTATTTTAGTTAATATTACGGGAAATAAAGATATCACTATGTTTGAAATTAAAGAGGCAATGGACTTAATTCACAATGCTTCTGCCTCGGGAGCGAATGTCTTCTTTGGTCAGGCATTTGATGAAAGCCTCAAAGATGTAGTAAAAATTACTGTAATTGCTACCGGCTTTCCTCCACCACGAGCTCTTCTGGAAGAGAAATTGAGACAGGAAGAGTTCGCCGGGGATTTATGGGAATACAACAAGAGAGAATTATTGAAGGAACCCGGCTATATGAAGGAGAACCTAAGAGTCCCCGCTTTTCTTCGGAGAAAGAAGAGGTACCGGTAGTTGTGATGATTTTTGGGAGCTAACATGCAAATTGCTACCCTTCTACGCGAAATGGTGGATAAGAATGGTTCCGACCTGCATCTGCGTGTGGGAAGTCCCCCTATTTTTCGAATCAATGGACGGCTGGTGCAGAGTTCACATCCCGCGCTCAGTCCCAAGGATACTGAGCGGATAGGTCTATCGCTTTTGAATGAAAAACAGAAACAGATTTTTGATGAAAACCACGAGTGCGACCTCTCTTACGCAGTAGAAGGATTGGCCCGTTTCAGAATCAATATTTTCCTCCAGAGAGGAACTATTCATATAGCGTTTCGGCTTGTACCTTTTGAAGTTCCTAATTTTGAACAGTTAAATTTGCCCCCTGTATTGAAGAAGATTTCAGAGAATGAGCGGGGACTTGTGCTGGTTACAGGGCCGGCGGGCTGTGGCAAATCTACAACGCTAGCGGCAATTGTCGACTATGTTAATTCGAGTCGAGCGGTTCATATCATAACCATCGAAGACCCTATTGAATTTGTCCATCAAGATAAGAAGAGCGTTGTAACTCAAAGGGAGTTAGGTGGAGATACGCGGGATTATCCGGCTGCCCTAAAACATATTGTCCGCCAGGATGCTAATGTAATTCTGGTAGGTGAAATGAGAGATTTAGCCACAATGGCTGCAGCATTGACTGCAGCCCAGCTGGGAAGCCTCGTACTATCCACGGTGCACACGATAGATGCCGTACAAACCATAACTCGTATCATAGACCTTTTTCCGCCTTACCAACAGAATCAGGTTCGGCTGCAATTAGCTGATACTTTGCAGGCAGTGATTTCCCAGAGGCTTCTGCCCAGAAGTGATGGAAAGGGTAGAGTACCTGCAGTAGAAGTCCTGGTTGCTACCGCACTGGTCAAGAAATTGATAGAGGAAAATAAGTCAGGAGAGATTCTTGGTACTATGGAAAAAGGGGATTATTACGGGATGCAAAGTTTCAATCAGGCATTAAAGAAATTGTATAGTAAGGGGCTGGTCAAGCTGGAAGATGCCTTATCTTCTGCCAGTAACCCCGAAGAGCTTCTATTATATATTCGCGGAATAGATTCAGGAAGTGGTGCAAAAGGATAAAAAATTTAATAGTTAAATGGAAGACTTCTTTCTTCCCATCACCTTTACCTCTACGGTTCCTGTTTTAGCTGGCATTACCACTGGCAATGCGGGCAATGCAAAATTCCCGGAAAAGAAAAGAGAGATAGCCCGCCGCTTAAACATAGCCGATTCTGGAATCACTACTGGAGAGCAAGTACACAAGAATGGCATTGCTATAGTTAGAGAAAAAGACCGGGGAAGAAAGTTTCCTGCTACAGATGGGCTTATTACTGACCTACCCAATGTCCCTCTTGCCATATTTGTTGCCGACTGCCCTCCCATATTCCTTTTCCATCCTCAGAGAAAAATAGCAGGTCTTCTGCACGCGGGTTGGCGAAGCACAGTAACCAATATTTCCTCTATGGCAGTGAACATGATCTCGCATGTTTTCGGAGTAAAAGCAAGAGATATTCTTGCAGTAATCGGACCGCACATTTGCAAAGAATGCTATACGGTCTCCTGGTCTCCGGTGGCAAAAGCTTTCACTGAGTGCTTCAAGTCTTGGGGAAGAGAAGTTTTAGCCTCAATAATTTCAGAATCTTCTCCGGTCTCCCAGGAAAAATTTTGGTCTGTCGATTTAGCCAAGGCAAATTCATACCAGTTGCAGAGAGCAGGGATTGTTCCGAAAAATATCCAGATAATGCCGATGTGTACTTACGAAAATGAAAATTTTTTTTCCTATCGCCGAGATAAAACCTCCACCGGGCGGATGATGGCAATTATCCAACTAAATTTTTCTTGACTTCTGTTTCTACATTATATATTATTAAATATCACAAAAAATCACAAAATATCAAGAGATATAAGAAAAAATCACAAAATAGAGGTGAAAATAGTGCAGAAATTAATGACCATAAAAGAGGTAGCAGATTATCTTAGATTAAGCAAAGTTACGGTCTACAAAATGACCCGCCAGGGAAAGATTCCGGCCTTAAAGATTGGAAAACAGTGGCGTTACAACAAGTCAGAAATAGATTCCTGGGTGAAGCAAAAATCGAATGATAAGCACCATTAAATCCTGGAAGGGAGAAGAGAATGAAAAGAATTTTAACTGCAAAAGATAGAAGGGCAACGACAAGAGTTTTAGCAGGGATTCCGGTTAAAGTAAGAGTCAAGGATCTACCTGATAACATTCCCACCAGTTTCTCCGGAGAGACGGCCGATTTAAGTTCCCGGGGGGCCTCTCTTCTTCTAAAGAGTTCTCTGCCAGTTTCTTCGAGGATATCATTAACTCTTGATTTAGCCTTTCCTTTTCCCCGCTTGGATACGGATGCAAAAGTGTTGTGGAACTATTTCCTGCCGAGGGATAAGAAATTTAATTGTGGGGTCCAATTTTTAAGTTTAAAGAAAGAGTACAAGAGGATATTAGAAGAATTTACTAAGGCAAAAAATAGTCTTGGGGAAGCAGTGCCTGAACGGAGAAGAATAGAAAGAAGAAAGGCGGAACGGAGAACCGCGGTGATACCTGACTATGTCTCCAATCGCCGGCGAGTAAGAAACAGAAGGTCTTTTGATCGGAGACAGGCTCTGGTGATACGCTTTTTTCGAAAATTAACAAAATCACTTCTACAGTCAATTCTTCTGTTTAAGAAGAAAGATATCGAATCTTGATAGTTCCTGGTTTTCTCATGGAAGTTTGGCATTGGGCGGGAGGAATATACGTGATAAGAATCGGACTGGCTATTCTTATTTTCCTTTTCTCAAGTACTGTTTATTCACTAGAGCGAGCAGGAGACGTAAAACTACAAACAATCAAAGTAAAATCAGGAGACACGCTACATGGGATTGCCGATAAATATTTGAAAGACCCCAGTCGCTGGCCAGAAATTTATCGATACAATAACAATGTAATTGACGACCCGGACTATATTCTACCAGCAATGGAATTGAAATTGCCCGTAGAGTTAATTAAGGAGCATTTAAGGGCAGCGCATTTAATTTATCTCCTCAGAGAGGTGCGTGCGCGCAGAAGAGGAGAATCGGAATGGCAGAGTGCAAAGTTGAATATGAAGCTATCCAATGGAGATGCAATAAGGACATTGAGAAGGTCGTTTGCTAGCATCGGTTTTGAAAGTGGAGAAGTTTTAAAGATAAGGGAGAATTCACTCGTAGTTTTAAGGTCAGAAAAAGAGAGAGAAGAGGTCGAGCTTCTTTCCGGGGAACTGCGCGCTGCGCAGGCTAATGTTCTGACAGCAGCGGCGTTGATTGAGCCACGACTCAGCTTGGAAGGACCGAAGCCGGACTTCAAAGCCAGGGTGAGAAAGGATAAATCGACACAGGTTGCCGTCTATACGGGTAAAGTTGACGTTGCCTCGGACGGAGTCAAGATAACTCTCTCCGAAGGATTTCGTTTGAATATCGACTACGGGAAAGGAATAGAGGAACCCCAACCATTTGTGTATGTGCCTGCATCAGCGGAAGGAAAGGCGTTTGCCATAGAATATTACCACCTGGAAATTGCTCAGGACGAAAATTTTAGGGAGCTTGTTGTGGATAAAGAGAGCGTTCTGGACAATAGTGAGTATTTCTGGAAGCTGTTCCATTCCACTGGGAAATCGGTCCATTCTTCAGTAGAAAATTTTATGGCTAACACTTTCCCTATGGAGTTTTTCGGAAGTTCTGAGGAGAAAAGCCGGCTCCCGGACGGTAGATATTTCTGGCGCCTTTTCTATTGCAATGACTTGGGTGCTAAGATTAAAGCTTCTTCGGTAAAGAGTCTGGTTATTGATACCAAACCCCCGAAGTTGGAAATTTTCCTGCCCAGAAAAAGGGCTAAGACGAAAGAAGAGTTCGTTGTGGTTAAGGGAAAGACAGAGGAGGGTTCTACCGTGGAGGTGAACGGAGAACGAGCAGTTACTTATTCCGAGGGTAATTTTGTTATCTATTGCAAACTGGTTCCCGGGAAAAATATCCTGACAATTTTGGCCCGGGACAGAGCAGGCAACGTGAGTGCTGCAAAGAGGGAAGTAGTGAGAAAATAAGATATGTCGGTAAGGGAAAATTTAGAAAAAGTTGAAGAGAAAATTCGAGTTAAGGCGGAATTGGTTGGTCGAAATGCTACGGAAATAACCCTGGTAGCAGTGACTAAAACAGTAGAGGCGGATAGAATTGAACAAGCAGTAGCTGCGGGAGTAAATATTATTGGCGAGAGCCGGGTTCAGGAAGCAAAAGAAAAATATGGAAAAGTAAAGAGTGAGGTTATCTGGCACCTGGTAGGACACTTGCAGAGGAATAAGGCAAAAGATGCTGTCAAGATTTTTGATTTAATCCATTCTGTGGACAGCGCTAAATTGGCCAAAGAAATCGACAAACAGGCAAGAAAAATTGACAAGGTACAGGAGATATTAATTGAAGTGAATGTAGCGGGTGAACAATCAAAGTATGGTTTAAATCCTGAAGGGGTAATTACTTTTCTCAAAGAAGTTAGTGAGCTACCTAACCTAAAAATTAAAGGACTGATGACTATGGCCCCCCTTTATGAAAATCCAGAAGATTGTAGACCCTGCTTTAGAAAATTGAAGGAGCTTGCCGAAGAAATTAGAGCTGAGAATATAGAAAATGTAGAAATGACATATCTTTCCATGGGTATGAGTAATGATTTTGAAGTGGCTATTGAGGAAGGTTCAAACATGGTGCGGATAGGAAGAGCAATTTTTGCACCATAAATGATAACACAAAAGAGAGTAGTATGAAACAGAATGACGAAAAGTGGTTGAAAAAAGAGAGAAGAAAAGGAGGAGAAAGGCGCCGTCCTGGTGGAGGGAGACCTCCCTTTGTTGAACGCCGTAAGAGAGAAAGGAGGAAGAGTCTATATAATATGGTTCCTGAAGAGAAAAGGAATTTATGGAGAGAGAAAAGGGTAGCCTTCATTGGCTGTGGAAATATGGGTAGCGCATTAATCTCGGGAATTCTGGGGAGCGGACTGATTAGTAAAGATAAAGTTCTGGTTACTGATATTAGACCTAAGCGGCTTGAGTATATCAGGAAAAAAGAAGGAGTCTCTACTACCGAGAATAACAGAGAAGCAGTGGAGAAGTGTGACATTATTGTTTTGGCTGTAAAGCCCCAGGTAATGGAGAGGGTTCTTTCGGAAATTAAGGATGTTGTGACAGGAGATAAGTTGATTATCTCCATTGCTGCGGGGATTACTACAGGTTTTATAGAGAAGGTTCTTGAGAAAGAGGTTCCGGTTGTCAGAGTAATGCCCAATACTCCTGCCCTGGTAAAAACAGGTGCCTCAGGCCTCTGCCCGGGTAAGTATGCCGGCGAAGAGGAAGAGACTGTTGCAGAGCAGATGATGAGTAGAGTGGGAATCGTGGTTAAGGTTCCTGAAGAGATGCTCGATGCAGTAACTGCCCTCTCGGGTAGCGGTCCAGCATACATATTCTATATCATTGAATCGCTAATCGAGGCAGGAATGGAAATGGGTTTGTCAGAGGACGATGCCAGAAAACTGGTTAATCAGACGGTCCTCGGTGCAGTGAACATGGTTATGGAGACAGGGGAAAGTCCTCAAGTCTTAAGGCATAAAGTGACGTCGCCAGGTGGAACAACTGAAGCTGCATTGAAATATCTTGAGGAAAAAGGATTTCAGAAAATTTTGATTGCCGCCGTGAAGGAGGCGGCTATAAGGTCAAAAGAACTAAGCAAAGGTTGAGGAGGTAAGATGCAAGTTCTACTGAACATTGCTGGTTATCTGATTAATAGTTTCTTAATTATTCTGTTCGTAGTAGTTTTAGCAAAGTATGTTCTCTCCAGACAAGGAAAAGATTTGAACACAGTTTTTCTTGGGCCGCTCATCAAAGATTTTTCAGAAACTATTTTTAATCAAGCGCGTAAGTTTATCTCCATTGAGGAAGAATCTACTCTTTCCATTACCCTGCTGGTGATATTTGTTGTACTGTTTTGGCTGGTGGGTTCTTTCATAATAAAATAGAAATGATCAACACAATCTGGTGGAAAAAAGGCAAAGTCTATATCTTGGACCAGAGGAAATTGCCTCATAAAGAAGAAGTAATTGAGTGCAAGAATTACCACAAGGTTACCCTTTGTATTAGAAACATGTCCATCCGCGGTGCTCCCGCGATTGGCATTGCTTCTGCTATGGGACTGGCTCTGGGAGCAAAAAGTATAAAGGACAGAACGAAGGACCGCTTCTTCAAAAAGTTACGGGCTATAGCAAATCGCTTCCTGCGTACCCGACCAACCGGAGTAAATCTTTTCTGGGCAATTGACAGGCTCCTTGCCCTGGCCAGAAAGAACCGTAAGAAATCTTTAGAAGAAATCAAATATATTCTTGAGAAAGAAGCCATTAACATACTAAAAGAGGACATTCGATTAAACAAGCGAATTGGTAAGAACGGACTGAGGTTAATTAATAAGCCGGCCAGTGTTCTTACCCATTGCAATACAGGTTCATTGGCTACAGGAGGTTATGGAACAGCCCTGGGAGTGATTAGAGCGGCTTTCAGCAAGGGAAAGATTAAGAAAGTTTTTGTGGATGAGACGCGTCCGGCGCTACAAGGAGCTCGTCTCACTACGTGGGAACTTGTTCACGATAAGATCCCAGCCGTTTTGCTCACAGATAATATGGCCGGGCATCTTATGCAGAAGGGTATTATTGACTGCGTAATTGTGGGCGCTGACCGTATTGCTGCCAATGGCGATGTGGTTAATAAGATAGGCACCTATACTTTGGCCGTTTTAGCAAAGCACCACCATGTCCCTTTCTATGTTGCTGCTCCCTCGTCCACTGTTGACATGAAAACTTATAAAGGTGAAAACGTGGTGATTGAGGAAAGAGACCCGCGGGAAGTTCTGGAAATACAGAAAAGAAGGATTGCTCCCAGAAACATACCTGTTGTCAATCCGGCTTTTGACCTTACGCCACATAAGTTGGTGAGTGCTATCATAACCGAGAGAGGCGTTGTCAAGCATCCCAGTAGAAAAAAGATGGTCTCACATTTCAGTTCAGGAGATTAAAGAATGGAATACAATAAAACAATAAATCTTCCCACTACTCAGTTTCAAATGAAAGCCGATTTGCCCAAACGGGAACCACAAATACAGAAAAAGTGGGATGAGATGAGATTATACGAGACTATCCAGGAAAAGAATAAGGATGGAACCAGGTATATTCTTCACGACGGTCCACCTTATGCTAATGGAAACATCCATATAGGGACTGCCTTGAATAAGATTCTTAAGGACATAGTCGTTAAATTCAAGATGATGGAGGGTTTCAACGTTCCCTTCGTTCCCGGATGGGATTGCCATGGACTGCCTATAGAATACCAGCTCTTAAGGGATCTGGGTCTCAGGAAAGAAGAGATAGACCGGGTTGATTTTCGCAGGAAGGCACGGGCTTATGCACGAAAGTTCGCTGGCATTCAGAAGGAAGAGTTCAAACGATTGGGGATTTTTGGTGATTGGGAAAACTCCTATTTTACAATGTCTTACGATTATGAGGCAAAAATCATCGAGATATTTAAGCGGCTTGTAGGTCAAGGCTATATTTACAGAGGAAAGAAACCAGTCTATTGGTGTGCAAATTGCGAGACAGCTCTGGCCGAAGCCGAAGTAGAATATTCCAATCACACTTCCCATTCTGTTTATGTGAAATTCCCGGTCAAAAAACTGGGAAAAGACAAGAAGACTAAATTACAACTTCCTACTTCCGTTCTCATCTGGACAACAACTCCCTGGACCTTGCCCGCTAATGTAGCTCTTGCTTTCCACCCCGAATACGACTATGCATGGGTAAAGTTATCTCGCTCGGCTCGTTGTTCAAAAGAAGAGCTAATAATTATTGCTAAAGAGTTAGTGTCGAATCTGATGGAGAGATTGGGCATCAAAAATTATGATATCTGGAAAGTTTCCCGGGGTAAAGACTTAGAAGGAATTATCTGCTCTCATCCCTTTATGGAAAGGGATTCTTTGGGCATTTTAGCCGATTTCGTGACCCTGGAGGAGGGAACGGGGATAGTACACATAGCTCCTGGCCACGGGCAGGAAGATTACCAGATTGGTTTGAAATATGGGCTCCCTGTATTAGCCCCTGTAGATGTTAAGGGGAGATTTACCGAAGAAGTTCCACAATTTTCCGGGTTGGATGTTTTTTCTTCTAACAAGTTAATCATAGAAAAAATGCAAAATTCCTCTCATCTTCTCCTTTCTGAAGAGATTGTTCATACTTATCCCCATTGTTGGCGCTGCAAGAAGCCGATTATTTTCCGCGCTACGGCACAGTGGTTTCTGGATGTAGACAAAAGTAGACTCAGGGAAAGGATGCTGAAAGCAATAAAAAAGGTGGAATGGATTCCCAAAATTGGAGAAAATAGAATCTCCAGTATGGTGGAAACAAGGCCAGACTGGTGTCTTTCCCGCCAAAGGTATTGGGGAGTTCCCATCCCTATCTTCTATTGTAAAAATTGTGGGGAACCCCTAATGTCCGAACAGAGTATAGGGGCTGTCCAGGACCTGGTTTTGAAGGAAGGTAGCGACGCCTGGTATATAAGAAAAGAAGAAGAGATTCTGCCAGGAAATATAGAGTGTCCTAAGTGCAAAAAGAGAGAATTCGTTAAAGAGAAAGATATTCTAGACGTCTGGTTCGATTCCGGGGTCAGTCACGAAGCTGTTCTGAGAGAGCGGGAAAACCTATCCTGGCCTGCAGACTTATATCTGGAGGGTTCAGACCAGCACAGAGGTTGGTTTCAGACCTCGTTAATTCCTGCAGTTGCTCTGGAAAAGGCACCTCCCTTTGAGAGCGTTTTAACTCACGGGTTTGTTGTTGATGGCGAAGGGAGAAAAATGTCCAAATCGATAGGTAACGTGATTGCTCCCCAGGAAATTATCCAGAAGCACGGCGCTGAGATCTTAAGGCTGTGGGTTGCTTCAGAAGACTACCGTGAAGATATTCGCATTTCTTCAGAAATTATTGGCCACCTTATCGATGGGTATCGGCGGATCAGAAACACTTTCCGTTTCCTTTTAGGAAACTTGCATGATTTTGATATTTCCAAGAGGGTAAAATACAAAGAGATGTCGGAACTGGACCAGTGGGTGCTGCATAAATTGCAGGAATTGATTTCCCAGGTGGTAGACGACTATGACTCCTTCGAATTACATCGAGTTTATAGAACCATCCACAATTTCTGTACCAGAGAGCTCTCCTCATTCTATTTAGATGTGCTTAAGGATAGGCTATACACTTTTAATAGAAATTCTCTTCCCCGCAGGTCAGCCCAGACAGTGCTTTATGAACTGGCAGTGAGTTTGATTAAACTCTCTGCGCCAATTCTCTCCCATACTGCCGAAGAAGCATGGCAATTGATGTCCGAGGTTAGGGAGCCGAGTGTCTTTTTGACCAACCTTCCTGGGGTGGAGAAAAAGTATTGGAACGAAAGGCTGGCAAAAAAGTGGGAGAAGATTTTGCTCCTCAGGAAAAGTGTAGTGAAGGCACTGGAGATTGCCCGAAAAGAGAAGATTATCGGGAGTTCCCTGGAAGCAGAAGTAGACCTTTATACTCAGGAAAAGAAGTTGGTCTCGCTTCTCCATGATTATCGGAACGATTGGAAAGAGATTCTCATTGTTTCCGAAGTGAAGATTATTTTGGAAGTGCCTTCGGCTTCCCCGGGGTTAGGGAAGGACAAATCGGAAGTTATGATGAGAAGCGAGGAGATGTCCGAGTTATATATTAGGGTGAGAAGGGCGCCGGGAAAGAAGTGCGTGCGTTGCTGGAACTGGAGTCCTACTGTGGGAGAGGATAGACAACATACCCAGCTTTGCGCAAGGTGCGTAGAAGTGGTGAAGAATCTGTGAAAGTGATTTCCTGCCCTGGAGGATAAAGAATTGGTGTACCTAGTTGCTCTAATATTACTATCCGTTGACCAGTTCTCTAAGTTTATAATCAGGCAAAATGTGTCTGTTGCTGAGTCGATTCCGGTTATAAAGAGCATATTTCACATCACTTATGTGGAGAATACGGGCATTGCTTTCGGGCTTTTTCCTCAAGGGCACTTTCTTTTTATCGCTATTTCCTTCATCATTATTGCAGTTATTATCTTTTTCGAAAGAAAAAAGATTATCAAATCATTAAAGGAAAAAATCTGTTTAGGATTAATTTTGGGTGGCGCTTCAGGCAATCTTATTGACCGGCTGAGGTTCGGGTTTGTGATCGATTTTTTAGATTTCCGCATCTGGCCTGTGTTTAACCTTGCCGATTCGGGTGTCTGTATTGGTGGCATTCTTATGTTATTTTTTATCCTGAGAAAGCGTCCCCGTAAAGAAAGAACCGCTGGTGATGGAGAGGAAAGAATTAGTTGTGCATAAGGGTGAAGAGGGAAAGAGACTCGATTTATATCTGTCTTCTTCTTTTCCGCGCCGTTCCAGAAATTACTTGCAAAAGATGATTGTTCAGGGAGATATACTGGTTAATGACAGGATTGTTTCCAGACATTATAAGGTTAAGGAAAAGGATGTAGTAACCATAAATCTGCCACCAGCCAAACCGCACCAGGCATTTCCGGAGAAAATTCCTCTGAATATCATCTATGAAGACAAAGCTGTAATTGTAGTAAATAAACCGGCGGGCATGGTAGTCCATCCTGCCTGTGGAAACTACTCGGGGACATTGGTAAACGCTCTGCTGTACCATTTTCCCGGTTTAACCAGGGGAAAATTTCCCGATATTAATCGCGTGGGGCTTGTTCACCGCCTGGATAAAGACACTTCCGGGGTTATGGTTGTCGCCAAAAATAACGCCTCCCTGGCCCATCTGGCTAAACAGTTTGAGAACAAAAAAGTAGAAAAAGTGTACCTGGCATTAGTCTCTGGGAAGATGGTGAATCCCCAGGGAAGTATCGAGGCTCCGGTGGGTAGAAAGATTACGGACCGAAGAAAGATGGCTGTAACCTCAATAAAGAGTCGCCGGGCAATTACTGATTTTGCAGTGCGTGAAATTTTAGGAGATTTTACTCTTTTGGAAGTGAGACCAAAGACAGGGAGGACGCATCAGATAAGGGTCCATCTGGCACACATCGGACATCCTGTAGTGGGAGATAGTGAGTATGGACGGCCTGCTCCAGAGAATTTGAGGGTGAGCCGCCAGCTTCTACACGCATACAAATTGGGATTTATTCATCCTGTCAAGAAAGATTGGGTAAACTTTACGGCTCCTCTCCCCAAAGAATTTAAGAAAATAATCGCTCGATTAAGAAAGGATAAGAGAATAAAAGATGATGGTTGAGGAAAGAAGATATCGTGAATTGTTCAAAAGCAGAGATCTGGTGAACTTCCGAATTAGCCAGAAAGAAACGGACATATACGTAGCTGTAGATGGTAAAGAAAAGGAAAAAATAAAGAGTATTATTGCTAAAACAGAAAAGTTGGTAGGAGATTACCGTCGGGATATTGAAAATTATATAAAGAATTACCCGATTTTTGAGGTGAGTTTTAAACCTGTGGCTGTAGATTCTGATGCTCCAGAAATTATCAAACAGATGGCTGGGGCGGCACTGCTTGCCGACGTAGGTCCCTTTGCTTCAGTAGCCGGGGCAATTGCTGGCGCGGTGGGAAGCAAATTGTCAGAAGGGATTTCCGATGTAATAATTGAAAATGGTGGCGATGTGTTTATAAAGACCAGCAAAATACGCAAAGTGGGAATATATTATGGTGCGGATGAGATTTCTACCGGGATTGGTCTGGAAATACATGCTGCAGATGGTCCTTTGGGAATCTGTGCTTCCAGCGGAACTTGTGGCCATTCTTTCAGTTTTGGTCGAGCGGATGTGGCGGTGGCTATTTCGCATTCCACTGCTCTGGCTGATGCCTGTGCTACAGCCATGGGAAATTTAGTAAAAGAGAGCAGAGATATTGACAAAGCAATCAATTTTGCCAAAGGGATTGAGGGTATTAAGGGTGTAATCATAGTTAAAGGTGATAAATTTGGTTTCTGGGGAGATTTAAGGGTAATTAAGATTTGACATATTCGTTATTTTTAAATATAATAAAAGTTTAATTTTAATATGAAGACAACAAAAACAATGGCGGTAAGATTGATCAATATAGGTTTTAATAACATAGTTGTCGACCAAAGAATTGTAAGCGTAGTTAACCCTGCTTCTTCACCTGTGAAAAGATTAATAGAAGTAGCCAGAAAGAGGGGTAGTTTGATTGATGCTACCTGCGGCCGGCGTACCCGCTCAGTAATAATTACTGATAGTAACCACGTTATCTTGTCCGCATTGCAGCCAGAAACGATTGGTGAGAGATTTCAACAGAAGATAGAAAAAGCTGAAAAGAAGGTACTGCTGACTTCTACCGCGACAAATCAGTACAAATTAAGAAAACGGAAGTAAGAATAATGACCGAACCTGGACTACTCATAATTATCTCTGCTCCTTCGGGCACAGGTAAATCGACTCTATGCAGAAAGTTAATTAGCAACTTCCCCAGCGCTCGCTATTCCGTCTCACTTACTACGCGGGCTCCCCGTCGTGGAGAAGTTCAAGGAAAGGATTATTTCTTTGTTTCCAAGAATGAGTTTAAACAGAAGATCAAAAGGGATGAGCTTGCAGAGTGGGCATTGGTTCATGGCCATTACTATGGCACTCCCAAGGATTTCCTGAAAAGGAATCTGCTTAGGGGAAAAGATGTCGTATTGGACATAGATGTGCGGGGTGCGATGAAATTGAAGAAAAAGTATCCCCAGGCGATATTTATTTTCCTTGCACCGCCATCATTTTCTGAATTGGAGAGAAGGATTAAATGGCGAAAGAGGAACAGTGAAGCAACCATAAAGAAAAGGCTGACTAATGCCCGCTGGGAAATGGGACGAATAGGAAGTTATGACTATTTAGTGATTAATGACCGGTTAGTAGATGCCTTTACACAGGTTAAATCTATTATAGTGGCTGAAAAGAGCAAAGTAAACAGGTCGGAAGAAAAAATAAAAAAACTGAATCTTATATAACTGCCCCATGAATCGGGACGAAGCTCTGCTTCAATGTAGAGGAGCATTTCCTGGCTGAATAGAATTGGAGTAGAAAGAATGGTAAAAGACAAAGCTAAACCTTCGCTGGATAAATTGTTGCTGGATAATGTATCTAATAAATATAAGTTAATCCTTTTGACTTCGAAGTTATTAAAAGAGAAGACCAAGAAAGACGGAAAAATTAAAATGACACCGGAGACAATTATAGAAGCATTATACGAAGTAGCCAGTAAGGATACGGGTAAGAAGAAAATCTCAAAGGAAAAGGTGTCAAAAGAGGAAAGTGTTGAAAAAAAGAAGCCTGAAGAAAAATAGGCCTTTTGCGGATAGAAAAATCATTTTAGGCATAACCGGTAGTATTGCTGCTTACAAGGCCTGTGAGATAGTCTCTCGCTTAAAAGGGCTGGGTGCTGAAGTGTTTGTAATAATGACCAGGTCGGCGACTCATTTCGTCACCCCGTTAACTTTTCAGACTCTCTCTGGGAATAGGGTCTATCTAAATCTTTTCGATTTGCCGGAAGAGTGGGAAGCCGAGCATATCTCTTTGGCCGAAAGAGCAGACTTAATTTTGGTTGCCCCCGCTACAGCTAACACCATTGCAAAATTAGCTGCAGGTATTGCCGATAATCTCTTAACTACTACCGTTTTGGCCAGTGAGGCGCCTGTTGTAATAGCTCCAGCAATGCATGAAACTATGTATAAGAATAGATTCACCCAGGCCAACATTGAAAAATTGAAAGAAAAGGGATTCAAATTTATTGGACCCGAATATGGAAGGCTCGCCTCGGGAAAGAGTGGCTTGGGTAGGTTAGCCAGCATTGATAAGATTATGGATGCCCTTAGGGATTTTCTGGCCCGGGACAGAGATATGGCAGGGAGGACTTTTCTCATCACTGCCGGTCCCACTCGTGAATACCTGGACCCGGTGAGGTATATATCGAATGCCTCTTCAGGCAAAATGGGCTATGTTTTGGCTGAGGTAGCACAAAGGAGAGGGGCAAAAGTAATATTAATTAGTGGTCCTACAAATATTACACCACCACAAGGAGTGAACACCGTATTTGTAGACTCAGCCCAGGATATGGAAAAGGAAGTGGTAAAATATGTTCCTCGCTCGGACGTGGTTATCGCTTCCGCCGCTGTTAGTGATTACCGTCCAAAGAAGAGGGAGAAAGAGAAAATTAAGACCAACTTTCAGAGGAAAAGTATAAATTTGGTAAGGAACCCCGATATCCTTGGTCAATTGGGTAAACAAAGAGATGCGAAATGCTTAATCGGGTTTGCGTTAGAGACGAAAGACCTGGAAAAGAACGCCCGGGAGAAACTGAAGAGGAAGAATCTGGATATGATTATAGCTAATACTCCTGAGGCAATGAGTCAGAATGAAGCCACGGTTAAAATTTTCACGAAATCGGGGAAGAAAATTCTCTTGCGAGAAATGAAGAAAGAAAAGATAGCCGAGAGGATATTATCCGAGTTAAAAGAATTTATGAAATGAGATGAGGATTAGAATTGAATAGAAATAAAGAATTTGCGGAGTTACTTTCAATAACCAGGAAGTTTCTGGAACAGGAAAGAGATATGGGCATAAAAGAGTTTATGCAACAAGGGGATGAAAAGAGAGCTGAATCGGGAGCTTTAGATGATCTGGCAATGAAAATAAAGGATTGTCAGAACTGCAAGTTAGGGAGAACGAGGACAAATCTGGTGTTCGGAGCCGGGAATCCCAAGGCAGAATTAATGTTTGTTGGCGAGGGGCCCGGTTTCGATGAAGATTTATCGGGAATTCCCTTCGTAGGAAAGGCTGGACAGCTGTTAACCAAAATAATTGAATCGATTGAGTTAACTAGAGAAGAAGTATACATTTCCAATATTGTGAAATGTCATCCCATGAGAGATCCCACCCACCCAGAAATGAGAGGTAACGACCGGCCGCCAACTCAAGATGAGGTAGCTCAGTGCCTTCCAATTTTGTTTAAACAGATTGGAATTATCGAGCCTAAAATCATCTGTACTCTCGGTTCACCGGCTACCAGGGCGCTTTTAAACTTAAGCGAAGGCATAGGAAAACTTCGTGGTAAGTTTTACGATTTTTATCCGCCTTATGGAAAGTTTGGAGAGCCCATAAAGGTCATTCCCACTTACCATCCGGCATATCTTTTGAGAGACCCGACGAGAAAGCGGGAAGTGTGGGAAGACATGAAGAAGATAAAGAAGGCGATGACCTCTATTTCTCCGCATTGAGGATGATTCCGCTATTTTCAAAGCTAGTTGACCAGTAGATAAAGAATGGAAAGGTGTATTTACGACAATGGAAGGATGCGTATCAGTTGTTTTTCCTATTCCTTTTAATAGAATTTTCCACTATTCCCTTCCCCTGGAACTGGAATCGGAAAGACTGGTAGGAAGGAGAATAGTAGCACCTTTTGGACCTAAAGAAAGGATAGGATATGTTATAGACGACTTAGCAAGGTCAAGAGTAAAAGGCGCAAAAATGATTAAAGAGGTCATCGATAAAGAACCGTTAATTTCCGCAAATCTACTACAGCTGGCTAAGTGGATATCTAAATACTATGTGTGTTCTTTGGGGCAGGCTCTGGACGTAATACTTCCCCACAACTTTCGGCCTGTCAAACCAAGGGAAAAGGTAAAAAGGACGGAAACGAAGGTTTTCCCCGCCTTAATACCCTCTCCGCAGCAAAGGAGAATATTAAAACCTATTCAAAATAATATAAAGGAAAAAAAATTTGCTATTTTCCTTGTTCATGGCGTAACTGACAGCGGCAAGACAGAAGTCTATCTGCAGGCCATAGCTCAAGCCCAGGAAGTAGGAATGCAGTCCATATTTTTGGTTCCCGAAATATCATTGACGCCACAGTTCTTGAGTATTTTCAAACAAAGATTCGGAGCTAGCCGAATCGGACTCTGGCACAGTCGCCTTTCCCGGGGAGAGAGGTACAGTACCTGGCAATCCGCCTACCAGGGGAAGATAGATATAATGATTGGGGCAAGGTCAGCGATTTTTGCGCCTTTTCCTGACTTGGGCCTGATAATAGTTGATGAAGAACATGATACTTCTTACAAGCAGGAAAAAAGACCCTTGTATCATACTAGAGAATTAGCAGGGAAGAGGGCTGAACTTGAGAGGGCAACTTTGATTCTGGGTTCAGCGACTCCTTCTCTGGAGGCTTTCTATCGAGCGTTAACAGGAGTAGAACCGTATAGACTTTTGACTCTTCCGGAAAGGGTATATGAAAGGTCTCTTCCTTCAGTAGCTGTAGTTGATATGCGCCAAGAACTAAAGAGAAGAAACACTCAAGGCGTCCTCTCTGAGAGACTTTCTGAGGCGATTGCTGAAAGATTGAAAAAGGATGAACAGATTATTCTCTTCTTGAATCGGCGGGGTTATTCCACTTTTATTTTGTGTCGAGAGTGCGGATTTGTGCTGAAATGTCCAAATTGTAATGTTTCCATGGTTTACCATTTTGATGAGAAAAAAGTTAAGTGCCATTATTGTAACCATCGTCGGCAAGCGCCAAGATTTTGTCCCCGATGTGGCAGTAAAAAAATTCGCTATTTTGGTACGGGCACGGAGAAAGTAGAACAAGTGGTAATGAAAATGTTTCCCCGGGCGAAAGTTATGAGAATGGATATCGATACCATGCATTACCGGTACGCCGCTGAGAAAATATTTAATGCCTTCCGTCAGCGAAAAGTCGATATCCTGGTGGGTACTCAGCTGGTGGCCAAGGGGTGGGACTTTCCTGATGTTACCCTGGTGGGAATAATCTCGGCGGATACGGCTTTAAACTTGCCAGATTTCCGTTCTGCAGAGAGAACTTTCTCCCTGATTACGCAGGTTGCTGGACGGAGCGGAAGGGGGCCCAAAGGTGGTGAGGTTATCGTTCAGACCTACAATCCTGATCATTATAGCATAAAGTTAGCACTTAAACACGATTACCGCTCATTCTACGAGAAAGAGATGGAATTCCGGAAAGAATTGAACTATCCCCCCGTTACTAATTTGGTGCTCATTCTGATAAGAGGAAAAGATGAAAAAAAAGTGATAACCGCGTCTGAAAAAATTGGTTCTCTGTTAAAGAGGGAAATGAATCGAGCCACAATATTAGGTCCCGCTCCCGCCGTACTGGATAAGATTGCGGAAAAATATCGCTGGCAGATTATCATCAAAACTACCGATATGAAGGATATCGGCGAATTTTTCCAGAGACACTACCTGGGATTTGAGGAGAAAGGAATAGAGATTAGTGTTGACGTCGACCCTGTCAATATGCTTTGACAGAGGAAACAAAAAATTTGTATAAACACAAAGAATTTGGTATTATTAAAAGGGAATTTAAGCTATTTTAAACTGGTCAGTGCCTAACTGGTTCAGGAGGAAAAGTTGCGTATCTTGTTTATGGGAACTCCTGACTTTTCCCTCCAGTTCTTGAAGAAGATAATGGAGAGTGACGAAATTGTAGCTATTGTCACTCAAGGGGACCGTCCCGCTAAACGGGGACATCGTCTGGAATACTCAGAGGTAAAGAAGTTTGCTTTGAAGAAAAAGCTTACTCTTTTTCAACCAGAGAAGATTGCAGATAGCAACTTTGTGGAAGAGGTTAAGGAGTTAGCCCCAGATTTGATTGTAGTTGTTGCCTTTGGGAAAGTCTTATCAGCCGAAGTTTTGAGCATTCCCGAGAAGGGTTGCTTGAACATTCATTTTTCTCTGCTTCCTAAGTACCGTGGCCCGGCTCCTGTGCAGTGGGCGCTTCTTGAGGGAAATTATTATACAGGGGTATCATCAATATTTATGGAAGAAGAAGTAGACGCGGGTGACATTATTTTGCAGAAAAAAGTTTCCATAGACCACGAAGACAATTATTCAACTTTACAGGACAAATTATGTGAAGCAGGGGTGGTTTTGCTGGAAGAGACGCTCAATTTGATAAGGAAAGGAAAAGTTACCCGCTTCTCCCAGGATAAGTCTGGCATCAGTTATGCACCATTGTTGAAAAAGAGTGATGGTAAGATTAATTGGAATGACACTTCTGAAAAAATATTCAATCGTATTCGGGCACTCAATCCATGGCCAGGAACTTATGTTCAAATAGACGGGGAAAAGAAAGTGAAAATAGTACAGGCTAAAACTATGACAGTACCTGTTGAGGCTGACAAAAGAGGCTTTCCTAAGCCGGGAAAAATTGTGGAAATCAGAAAGGGAGAAGGATTTGTAGTAGCTTGTGGAGAAGGGGGGCTTCTGGTCACCCGGGTTCAGCCAGAAGGTAAACCTATCCAGAAAGCTTATGATTATCTTCAGGGTGCCCGGTTAACAGTTGGCGATATGTGGGGGAAAGAGTGAAATCGGCAAGAAAGATTGCATTAGAAGTCCTATATAAAATTGAGACAAAAAATGCCTACAGCAGAGTTGCTTTAGATAGTGCGCTCTCATCTCACGAATTATCAAAAGAGGATAGGGCACTGGTTACTGAATTGGTCTACGGAGTGATTCGCCGTCTCAATACTTTGGATTGGGTGCTTAATACCTATAGTTTTAAACAAAAGATAGAAGAATTCTCTCCTTATGTGAGAAATATTTTGAGATTGGGAGCTTATCAGTTAATGTATCTTGATAAGATTCCCGCCTACGCAGCAATAAACGAGTCGGTAGAGATGAGTAAAGAATTTGGACATACCGGTATTGTTTCACTGATCAATGCAGTACTACGTGCAATTAGCAATAATCTAAAAGACATTCATTATCCTGACCAACAGAAGAATCTATCCCAATATCTTTCCATAGTCTACTCTCATCCGCAGTGGTTAATTACGCGTTGGTTGTCACGATTGGGAGAGAAGGAAACAATAAAGTTGTGCGAAATCAACAATCAAGCGCCTCCTCTCTCTATTCGCATCAACACTTTGAAGACCACGCGGGAAGAAATTATTCCTACCCTGAAGGAAGAAGATTTGAAAGTGGAGGTTAGCGCAGTCGTTCCCGGGGGCTTAAAGATAAGAGATTTTATCTCTTTAACTCAATTGGAATCCTTCAGGAGGGGCCTGTTTACTGTCCAAGGAGAGAGCTCTCAGCTCATCAGTCATATCCTTGCACCTGAGCCTGGAGAGACTGTGCTGGACGCCTGTGCCGCACCCGGCGGAAAAACTACACATATTGCAGAACTTATGAAAAATACAGGTTCAATTATCGCTTTAGATATTCGTAAACCTCGAGTGGAAATGATTAAGGAGAACTGCAGGCGCCTGGGAGTGACCAATGTTAAAGCAGAACTTCTGGATGCCACTAAAGTAAGTTCCCTTTACTCAAAAAAAGTTGACCGATGCCTTGTGGATGCGCCTTGCTCCAGTCTGGGAATCATCCAGAGTCAGCCAGAGGTTCGCTGGAATAGAGATTATCGGGGAACTTTGGTTAAAATGCCCCAGTTGCAATATGCAATTTTGAGTGAGGTTTCTTTATGTGTTAAGCCTAAAGGCGTTTTGGTTTATGCAGTGTGTAGTTTGGAACCGGAAGAGGGTGAGAAAATTATTGAGAAGTTCTTAAAGGAGAGACCGTTATTTCACCTGGAATCAGTCAAGCCCTATCTTCCTGTTTCTAAAGAAGAGCTAGTTGATGAAAACGGTTTCTTGAAAATTTATCCTCATCGTCACCACATGGATGGTATGTTTGCTTGTCGCATGGTAAGGATGTAGGAAGAGATTCAAAAGATAGTTTGTTCATTCTGAGAAATTTCTTAACGCCAAGAAACTTCGGACTTTGCAAGGCGCAAAAATAAACTCCCCCGCAGAGCGGGGGTCAGACCCCGATTTATCCGGGCTTGGAAGTAGAATAGCTGTCCTTATTTCTTGGCTGAAATTTCTAATATTCTTCACAAACTATCTTTTGAATCTCTGTTGGTAACAAATAGAGGGGAAGGTTAGGTTATGAAATTAATATTAGGAATTTTAATTCTAATTTCTGTTACGTTACTTGGATTTTTTTCTCTCCAGCAGGGGACTAAAAAATTTATTAAAATCATTCTGGCTACTTTTGCCGCCATAGTATTTGGTGTTCTCATCTTTAACCAATTGATGGGGATAGTTATTCATCAGAAGAAAGAGATAATGATTCCCGACCTGACGGGAAGGACCGTGGGGCAGGCTCTGCAGATTTTAAGTGACCAGGACTTATATATCAAGAAAGTTGGCGAACAGTATAATGAGAATATCCCCGACGGCAGTATTATTTTTCAGGAACCCCTGCCGGGGTCGGTAGTGAAAGAAGGAAAAGTCATTAAAATTATCATTAGTTCTGGTGGTCAGGTTATTTTCATTCCTCAGCTTGTAGGGAAGTCTTTACGCGAGGCAAAGATTCTCCTTCGTCAGGCAGGCTTGGTTCTGGGCGAGGAAACAGGAACTTACTCGGAGGAAATAAAAAAGGACTTTGTAATAGCGCAAGACCCCTCACCGGAAGAAATCGTTGCCCGAGGAAGCATGATTAATCTGGTGATAAGTCTGGGGCCAGCCAGAGAAGCAGAAGTGCCTTTGATGGTCAATCTGCTAGGCCAAAATATCAAGAGCGCCCGGAAGATATTGCGGGATATGAATTTATCCTTGGGTGAAATTAAAGAAACTGTTAATGATAGCGTTCCCGAAGGAACTATATTAAAACAGGAACCTCACACAGGTGAAATCATCGATGAAAATACTATAGTTAAAGTAACTGTGGCAAAGAAAAGCGAAGAGCACAAAATAATCCGCGAAGCAACAGTATATTATGAAGTTTCCCAGGGAGTTTTAGATAGAGACGTTCTTATTGTAGTAGTTGATGGTCAGGGTGAAAGGGAAGTTTATCGTAAGATACATTCTCCGGGAACGAAGATTTCATTGCCCATACAGGTTTTGGGAAAAGCAAAGGCAAGAATATTTGTTAACGGTATTTTGGTTAAGGAGACGGAATTGTGATTAAGATCGCTCCATCTATTCTAAACTGTGAATTTACAAATCTAAAAGAGTTGATATCGCTGGTTGAAAAAGCGGGGGTGGATATGTTGCATCTCGATATTATGGATGGTCACTTTGTTCCCAATATTTCCTTTGGACCTCAAGTGGTGAAATCCATAAAGAAGATAACCAAGCTACCTCTTGACGTTCATCTAATGATAGAGAATCCTCAAGAATTCATATCTGTTTTTGCTCATGCTGGGGCAAGAATTATTACGGTTTCCAAAGAAACTTGTATTAATCTTGGAGAGCAAATTGAAGCAATCATGAAGGAAAGGCTGGAAGTGGGAGTGGCGCTCAATCCTCAGACGCCTGTTGAGTCTTTATTGAATTACTTAGATCAAATTAACATGGTTCTGTTAATGACCGTAGAGCCGGGTTTTGGGGGACAGAAGTTCATTAGTTCCGTCTTACCAAAGATTGCTTATCTTCGGGATTACATTTCAAAAAACAGACTAACTGTAGATATTCAAGTTGATGGTGGAATTGACCTTAACACGGCGCGGTCGGCTATAGAGAATGGTGCAAATATTCTGGTTGCCGGGGAGTATATTTTCGGTTCGCCCGACCCCAGGAAGGCAATTGCCGACCTCCGTAAAGTGTGTGCTCTCTCTGAGAAAAAATCGGCAGGTAAGTAAATAACCGAGGCAAAACTGCAATTTTATAAAGGGAGGAAATATGTCCATAATGATTAGATTGAAGAGGATTGGGACACATAAACGTCCTTTCTACACTATTGTGGCAGTTGATTCGAGAAAGAAGCGGGACGGACGAGTATTAGAAATACTGGGGCATTACGATCCGCATGCGTCCAGGGAAAGCATTACATTCTTTCAAGAAAAGATTAAAGCCTGGATGAAGAAAGGCGCATTGATTTCGCCAACGGTAAAAAGTTTACTGAAAATTCACAAGGAAAAAGAATAATTATCAGGCGTTAGAAGTGATTATCACGTAATTTTGGAGGAATAGTTGAAAGAACTGGTGATTCACATAGTTAAACAGCTAGTAGATAATCCCGAAAAGGTCAAAGTTAAAGAGATAAAGGGAGAACAGAATATAATTCTGGAACTGTCAACAGATAAGGAAGACATAGGCAAAGTAATCGGCAAACAAGGAAGGACTATTAAAGCACTGCGCACGTTGCTTAATGCTGCTTCTGTGAAGACAGGACACCGGGTCACGCTCGAGGTCATTAAATAGATGGGAAAAGAAAATAAAAATTTGGTCTTTTTGGGAGAAATCGTTAATACACAGGGACGTGAAGGAGAAGTGAAACTGATCTCATATCTGTCCTTGTCCAGTTTCGTCACCAGAGGTGGGAGGAGCCTTTTGGAAAAAATTAAGAATGTCTATTTGGTGAATCCAGAAGGAGAGAAAAAGGAGGCCCGGATACTTAACCTGAGAGAACAAAAGGGGTTCATTTTCTTGAAATTTGCTGGCTGTGATACTATTGGCCAGGCAGATCAGTTGAAGAAATATAAAGTCGCCTGTAAGAGACTTCCCTTGGCAAAGGGAGCTTATTATGTTCAAGATTTGATGGGAATGGAAGTTTTTGCAAAGGACAGAACGGGGCTGCGCCGCCTGGGAAAAATTGTAGACATTTTTGGAACAGGGGCAAACGATATCTATGTAATCAAAGAAGAAACTAAAGAGATCTTATTTCCTGCACTAAAAAAATTGGTGAAGGAAATCAATATTAATAAGAAAAGAATGATAGTTGATCTTCCCCGGGAGCTATAATTGAAGGAAAAAATGGTAATCGATGTAATAACTATATTTCCGCAAATGGTGAAAGAAATAATTAAGGAAAGTATCTTAAAGCGCGCGCAACAGAAAAACATTGTCAAAATTAACGTCCATAATTTGCGTGACTTTGCTTTGGATAAACACTCCGTTGTGGACGATTATTCCTATGGTGGCGGAGCGGGAATGGTTTTGAAACCGGAACCTATATTTCGCGCTGTAGAAAAAATCGTAGGTAAGAGAAAAAAGAAAGGCAAAACGCGCATTATCCTTTTAACTCCCCAGGGACAAACCTTCAACCAGGCTAAGGCCAAGGAACTTTCTCAAGAGGAACACTTGCTATTCATATGCGGGCATTATGAGGGGGTGGATGAGCGGGTCAGGGAAAACTTAATTACTGATGAAGTTTCCATTGGCGATTATGTTTTGACAGGAGGAGAATTGGCGGCAATGGTAATTATCGATTCCGTGGTAAGGATATTGCCAGGAGTTTTGAATAAGAAGGAATCTTTCGAGAATGATTCCTTTTACCAGGGGTTGTTAGATTATCCACATTACACCCGGCCAAGAAGGTTTAGGAGAAAATCTGTTCCAAACCTCCTTTTATCAGGGAACCATGCTCGGATCAGGAAATGGAGAAGACAAAAAGCGCTAAGAAACACTTTGAATAAAAGGCCAGATCTTTTGGAAAAGATAGCGCTTTCTGGAGAAGACCAAAAAATCCTGGAGGAACTCAAAAGAAAAAAAGTAAAAACGGCTACAACTCGATTAGTTTTTAAGAGCGCAAATAGATAGATTTACAATCATAGAAAGGTGGATTTTATGGACAGTTTACTGAAACGAGCCACTGCGGAGATGGTGAAAAAAGACTTAACCGACTTCCTTGTTGGCGATACAGTGCGTGTCATTTCAAAAGTTTTCGAAGGCGGTAGTGAAAGAGTTCACGCCTTTGAAGGAGTGGTCATTAGGCGTTCAGGAAGAGGTATAAGCGAAACTTTTACCGTGCGCAAGCTTTCTTATGGTGTAGGAGTGGAGAGGATTTTCCCTGTTCATTCTCCCCAGATTAAAAAGATAAGTGTAGTCAAGAGTGGAAGGGTTCGCCGGGCAAAGTTGTATTATTTGCGTAAAAGGATAGGTAAAGCTGCACGGGTTAAAGATAAAAAGCTAAATGGGCAATAGAAGAATAAATTTAGGTAAAAAAGGGGAAGACATTTCCATAAAATTCTTGAAAAAACAGGGATATGAGATTATGGAAAGGAATTACCGTTGTGCTTTAGGTGAAATTGATATCGTTGCCAAAGACAAGAATATTCTCTGTTTTGTGGAAGTCAAGACGCGAAGTACAGAAGAATACGGTTTACCTGAAGAGGCAATAGATGCGTATAAACAGAAGAAGCTGGCCAAAGTGGCTTTAACATATCTTAAACAAAAGAAAATCCATGAGCAGGACCTTAGGTTCGACGTTGTTTCTGTATATCCCAATCATATAGAACTTATTAAGGATGCTTTTGTTGTAAATGCAAATTATACATACTGAATACAGGATATGAACATGGGTCTCTTTGGAAAAATCAGAGAAGTCAAGAAAGGGAAGGAACTATTTGGATTGGGGCTGTTTGACCAGGCCATTGAGCAGTTTTCTAAGGCGGTTTCTAAGAGAAAAGACATCAACACCTGTTATCTTTTGGCAGAGGCCTATTTTAACAATAAGGATTTTGCAAATACAAAAAGAGTCTTGGAAGAAATAATCACTCTTGGACCCCGAGAAGAGATGATTGAAAGAATCTGTGAATTGACTGGCATGAAAAGAATTGTGACCGACGAATATTACAATGCCTTTCCAGCATTTTCTCCCGATGGCAAGAAGGTAGTTTTTTGTAGCATTCGGCGGGATACCAACGGCGATGGCGTCATCGGCCGGGGAGACAATTTCGGAATTTACATTATAGATGTTGAAGGAAGAAATGAAAGACAAGTTGTAAATGATGATTTTCAGAATAGCTTTCCTTCATTCTCACCAGATGGGACCAAGATAGTATATTTGAGCAGGCGCAGGGATACTAACGGAGATGGCAAGGTTGATTTGCTGGATAATGCGGGAATATACATAAAAGATTTAGACGGAAAAGGTGAAAAATGTATAGTTTCTGACAACTATCATAATAAGTTTCCTTCTTTTTCCCCGGATGGTGATAAGATTCTGTTTGCCAGCTGGCGAGATTACAATAGTGGAATCTATACCATAGATACTGATGGCAAAAATGAGAAACAAATAGTAAGTGATGAATATGATAACACCTTTCCTTCTTTTTCACCCAATGGTCAAAAGATAGTCTATGCCAGCTGGAGAAGGGATACTAACGCAGATGGCAAGATTGATTTGCGTGATAACAGTGGTGTATATATTATAGATAGTGATGGCAGAAATGAACAAGAGCTGGTAAGTGATAGATACAGTAACTCTTTTCCGGTTTTTTCCCCGGATGGCACTAAAATAGTCTATCTAAGTAGGCGCAGAGATACCAATAAAGATGGCAAGATCGACTCGCTGGATAATAGCGCAGTCTATATATGTGACACTGGGGGAAAAAATAGAAAATGCCTGGTGGGTGACAAATCCTACAATAAATTTCCCTCTTTCTCACGGGACGGAAAGAAGATACTATTCTTAAGCAGCGGCAAATCTCATCGCAGAACGCCTGGTGAAGGATTCTTTGGCTGGAAAGGAATCTATACAGTTAATGTTAATGGTCGAAACAAGCGCCAGGTGGTAAGTGGAAAATATTATGGAAATACAAATCCTGTATTCTCGCCCGCTGAGGAGAGGATATTATATCTGGCTTGGAGAGAAGGAAGCCAGCGTGGAATTTATCTCGCCGACCCTATCACCTTACCTAAACTGCAAGATTTAAAAAGTCTAATACAAAATAATCTTAAATAGAATATGTTATCCTAGTTGTCCGAATTTGTGCACAGCATACTAATGTCTACTTTTTATACAGAAAATATAAACCAGGGTTCCGATGAATAAATCGGGACGAATAAGGAGGAACGTGTTAGCGACGTCCCGATAATAATGAATCGGAACAGGTCACCGACTGAAGCGAAGCGTAAGGGTCGCCGTCCCGATGAAATCGGGACAAGTCTGGCGACGGGTTGGAGATGGTGAGAACCCGGGCCGACTGAAGCGAAGCGTAAGGAGGGGAACATGAAAAAATTGTTAGCGTGGATAATTATGTTTCTGGGAATTTTTCTATTCACTGGATTCGTATTTGGAGGGAAAGCTAAGTGGGAATACAAGGTAGCATTCCTTATGCCCGAGGCAAAGGCGATATTCTATACTACCGCTCTCCAGGAGTGGAAAGAACTGAGAATAGAAAGTGAAGAATTTGCAGACTTCCGTGATAGATTTTATCCCCAGGGACTAAGTCCAGGAGGCGAATTAGAAGCCTTAGAGTCTTTTAAGGAATTTGAACTGGAGAAGATAAAGAAGAAAGGAATGCCCAGTTTTAATGAACAGGAAGAGTTTCTTAATAGCCTTGAACAGCACGGCTGGGAGCTTATTTCTGTGGGTACTCATGGAGAAACTGGTCTTCCGATAGGGTATTTTAGAAGGAAAAGTAAAAGTAAAAAAGAGGAAAAAGAAATAGAGGAACCTGTTACTCCCTTCGATTATCATGAACGGGAATGGGGATATTAATTTAGGTCCCATTTTAGCCTTGCGTTAACAACTGAAAATAATTATTGACAAAGTCTGTAAAATGTTATAGTATTGTATTAGCAAACCGATGTAAACTTTCCTCAACACAATCCTATTTACCAAATCTTATAAATTTTTCCCTTTAGCTAATGGTTTTCGGAAAGTTTTATTTCATAAATAAGGAACCTTTGTTTAAGGGTCCTGATGAAATCGGGATGAATAAATGGGGACGTGTGAGCGACGGGCGAAGGACGCTTGAGCGCCCCGGGAAACAGACAGTCCCCCGATGTAAATGGGGAGAAGTACAGGTCCCACAGCACTCCCAATCCCGATGGAGACGTCGGACTCCTTGGGAGCAGATTCACAAAAAGGAGGAATAGATGGTAGAAAGAATCCCATTAGATATAAGTGCCTTATCCAAAATGACCATAGCAGATTTGACAAAGAAAGCAAAAGAGTTAAAAGTGGAAGGGATATCGGGCCTCAGAAAACAGGATTTAATCTTCAAAATTTTGCATGCCCAGGCTGAATCTAACGGCCTTCTATTCGATGAAGGAGTGCTAGAGATTTTGCCTGATGGTTTCGGTTTCTTGAGGTCTCCTAACAATAATTACTTACCGGGCCCGGACGACATCTATATTTCTCCTTCACAAATTAAGCGTTTCAGTTTAAGCAAGGGAGATACTGTCTCTGGGCAGGTACGCCCACCAAAAGAAGGTGAGCGTTTCTTTGCTCTTTTACGGGTAGAAGCGGTTAATAGCGAGAACCCGGAGAATATTCGTGACCGTGTACTATTTGATAACCTGACTCCCCTTTATCCCAATGAACAAATTAACTTAGAGACTAAACCTACAGAGGTATCCATGCGGGTAATGAACCTTTTGACTCCCATCGGGAAAGGACAGAGAGGGTTGATTGTTGCTGCACCGCGAACCGGGAAAACCATTTTATTGCAGCAAATTGCAAATAGTATTACAACTAACCACCCAGAGATTATTCTAATAGTGTTGCTCATAGACGAAAGACCTGAGGAAGTTACCGATATGCAAAGGTCAGTAAAAGGAGAGGTAATCTCTTCAACCTTTGATGAGCCGGCGGATCGCCACATCCAAGTAGCAGAAATGGTTATGGAAAAAGCCAAGAGACTGGTTGAACATAAGAGAGATGTGGTCATCTTGCTGGATAGCATAACCCGTTTGGCCAGGGCTTACAATACTGTAACTCCCTCCTCAGGCAGGGTGTTATCTGGTGGTTTAGATTCTAACGCTCTGCAGAAACCCAAGCGTTTTTTTGGTGCAGCCCGCAATATTGAAGAAGGGGGTAGCCTGACAATTATTGCCACAGCACTGGTTGATACTGGAAGCCGGATGGACGATGTCATCTTTGAAGAATTTAAAGGGACAGGCAACATGGAAGCCAATCTCGATCGTAGATTAGTCGACAAAAGAATATTTCCCACAATCGATATTCACCGCTCAGGGACGAGAAAAGAAGAACTCCTTCTTCCCGAAGATGAACTGAACAAAGTTTGGCTTCTGAGAAAAGCGCTAAGTTCTTTGAATGTCGTGGAAGCGATGGAGTTTTTACTGGAGAAGTTACAAACTACCAAGTCCAACAAGGAATTCTTGAAATTACTGGAACTGGATAAGGTCCAGTAAGGCTTTGTGAAATAATTTTCTAAAAAACTACTTGACAATTAATAAGAAGTTTGTTATTATTTAATCGAAACAAGAAGGGAGGGATGCCCCGGAGAAAAAATATTATCCTCTCCGAAAGAAAGTCCCGCCACAATTACCTTCATGTTCTTTTCTTTAAAAGTCAACATCTATTTCCCAATCGTAATTTTTGTCAAATAAGCTTGACGCGAAGATGAAACTTTTTTCATCTTTAAGCATCTTAATATATAAGGAGAACCTTGACAAGGCAGTAATTACGTGGTATAATTAAAATGGGTATTTAGGTCTTTGAAACTAGAATAGGAGCGTTGAAGCCAGATAACCCTGGTTAATTCAAGGTGTTAAGTAAGTTTTCATGGAGAGTTTGATCCTGGCTCAGAACAAACGCTGGCGGCGCGCTTAACACATGCAAGTCGAACGGTCCCGATAGAGCCGTAAGGCGATATCGGGGTAGTGGCAAACGGGTGAGTAACACGTGGATAATCTGCCCTTGAGTGGGGGGTAACTCTGCGAAAGTGGAGCTAATACCGCGTAAGACTACAGAATTGCATGATTCAGTAGTAAAAGGTTCCCCGATTTTCGGGGAGTCGCTCAAGGATGAGTCCGCGCCTGATTAGCTAGTTGGTGGGGTAATAGCCTACCAAGGCAACGATCAGTAGCCGACCTGAAAGGGTGTTCGGCCACACTGG
>JABAOH010003200.1_pt1 | contig 69551 bp, 55 predicted proteins | sample 7062181 | NCBI WGS metagenome assembly JABAOH01 (sample SAMN14538630, study PRJNA623070) | marine sediment metagenome | biome: marine biome [ENVO:00000428]; feature: marine pelagic biome [ENVO:01000023]; material: deep marine sediment [ENVO:00002113]; isolation source: pool of 5 deep marine... | reverse complement strand
GCATCTTTCAACTCTGTAATGACTTGAAAAACATCTTTTGAATTTGCCCCTCCAAGATGGACGTCTTTGTGCTTTGAATCGGTGTTAATCCATTCTAACAGCGTATCACGATGTTTTGTAAGCGTGTGACGGAATCTTTCTAAAGTTGTATCATCCATCTTAATTTCCTTTTTTTAGTGTGCTTTCTTTCTTAAGACCAAGCCAGCTTTCTAACATTTCAGTAGCAATTTTCCAATCCAGGCAGTCCTCTTCTTCGAGCATAAATTTTTTGTGAATGGATTTATCAGCAGGAATTCTTTTGGCTCGTTCCTCTAAATATTTATTAAACTGAATATAGTTCATACCATATTTTTTTCAAATTTCTGGATAATTGCCCTGTAGTGGTCGATTTAACGAATTAAATAATCTGCCATTAAATTCCTAACTGCAATTTCGGCATTTTCAAAAAGTCCTTTTTACACCGGGGGATAGACTATTTCAGCAAGATTTTGAGACATTTCTATTTGCTTCCTTTAATAATTATGATATCATAATTTTTTTTAGACCTAAGTAATTAAATTTAAACAACTATATTTTAAAAATCAAGCATAACTTTTACGGAGTGAAAAATCTCCTGATGTATTGAAAAAATAGAAGATACTTCACTCCGCTCAGTATGACATCAAATTCATTATTTGTATAATTGTTACAAACAACAATCGCAAGAAGTCAGCCATAGCCCTACTTCATCTTTTTCATTTTCAATTGAGCAATAGCAGGGGGAATATGCACCAAATGACACTTAAAACAACTCTCCATTCCAATACCCTGGTGAAGCTTACCCACTTGCTCAGGATCAACGGGAGAAGCGCTGAGCGCCTGTCCCAGCTTATCAATCATTGCCTTCACACTCTCATCAACATAGTAATGCCGTTCTGTATCATGACAATTCATGCATGTTTCCTCCATTGCCTGGAATCGTGCACGAAAACCTTGAAACTGACGCTGGGCATTTTCGATTTGACCCTGTTCGACATCCACTTCGATGCCTGTGAAACTTGCATCAATGAACCGCATCAATTGCTGATTATCGACCTCTTGTTTGGTCAGCGGATCGGTTACCCTGATCCCCTGGAAATCTCCCCAGTAATATTTTTGTTGAGCCATTGGCATATTAGCAACATGGCAATCCGAACATACCTTGCCGACTTGCTGAACGGCTGCCATCACTTTTCCCTGGTCGCCTGTTTTAAGCGCCCTTCCTAATTCATCTACTGGTTCCAGGGGAAAGTGGCTTTCCCACTCTGGCACTAATTTCGAAACCTCGATATATTGTGTTTTGAAGTTTTCAAAATTGGCGCTAACATTCTCGATGTCATTTTCAAAAAGGTCGACCATGATTCCCGTAAATGGTTTGTTCATCCCCAACATCCTGAACAAATAAACAGGTTGCTCAGTTTTGGGTGGAAAGAAATTATCCAGGGAAGCAGGAAGTGGAGCAACAATATCAACGGTTTTCAGTTTTGGCTTCACTTCCTTCTGTACTTGAGCACTGGTAATCACCAGTCCAACGACGGCGATGACCAAAATTCCGATCACGAAAAAAGTTAATCTTTTCATCTCATTCTCCAATGATTTTTTTTAAATGAACGTTTAATGTGTGAATTTAAGTGTTACTTAATTGGTGATTTGATATATTTGCCGTTAATAGTTAATCACCTCCTTTCGACTGTTGATTCAATGATTTGATCTTATTCTCGAAATAATCTTCTATCTGAACTGAAAAAAACGACGCAAAAGAAAGGATAAGCCGAACTTTTGGTACTTATAGGCGGTCATTGTTCTTGTCCTTTTTGTTTAGCTAACAAATTTTTATCTCTTAGACTTACACAATCCATACAATAAAAATTTATCTACTTTATCTAAGAACCATTCATCTCTCACACCTGTTCGATTAAACATGATTACGCTTGCGCGATTTTTTCCTGAGTAAATTCTTATCTCGCAGTAATAGCCACCTCCACCACCAGCGTGGGCAAAATATTGCTCGCCACTTAAGTCGCCAGCAAACCAGCTCAAACACATCCCGGTTTCTTTACCATCATTTGTCTTCTGCCTGGTGAAAAGCCTGGATTCATATTCATCCGAAATCAGAATAGAGTTCTTTAAAAGAGCTTGAAGATATTTCGCTAAACCAGCAGCATTGCCTATTAAACCGCCATACGCAGATCCATTGACATGGATATTCTTAAACTGGATCCATTTTCCACCATCCTTTTCAGTGAAGCGATTTTTATCAATCATAAAACCAAGCACAAAGTTCATCAAACTCCAACGCTTGATATATCCCCTGGCATGAGACTCAATTGAAGAAATATCGAAATCCAATTTAGCTCCATTACCACAATCCAAATCTAACTTTTCTAAAATATTGCTGCGGATATACTCTTGATAACTTTGACCCGATACTTTCTCTATTACCTTTCCAAGCAAAAGATAACCGATATTGGAATATGAGAATTTCTTTCCTGGTTCATGAGCTAAATCGCTATTCTCTCTTAAAACCTTCTGAATGAATTCGGCTTCGTTAAAACGTCCATGTTCTTCTTGTAAATGAATCCATTTAATTGGAATCGGACTGGTGAAGCCAGCCGTATGACTTAATGTTCGCTGAATCGTTGGCGATTGTGAATAGGGATAAAAGTCTACATACTTTGATATTGAATCACTTAGCTCCAGTTTTCCTTGTTGTGCCAGTTGCAGGATCGCCAATGCCGTAAAAGTCTTTGTTACCGAATATGCATTGAATGTTGTACTATCGTTCATCGATATATTGTCGTTAATATCCGCCATTCCATGGCTATACTGATACAAAATACTGTTTGCTGAGATAAAGATGTATTGTACTCCAGGTGTATTTGAATTTTCGACTAAACTGTTCAGGAATATTGTTAATTTTTGTTGCTGTGTCATTTGTTTCTCATTAGAAGATGCCAAAGTGAAAAAAATGAAAATTGTTATTGAACCAACCATGGTAATATCAAAATATTTCATAGTACCTTTCTCCCTAATCCAACCTGCCTAAACCAGAATCAAAAAATATAAAACTAAGTTTGAATTAGTTATGATTTTCTTATTTGCCACCACTGATCAAAAACACTCACGGATATCTAAATCGAAAATTCTTTTGTGTGGTGTTCCAGCATTCCATCATTTCACTATCCCGTTGTTTAAAAATATCGATATAAAATTCCATCAGACAGGGGATCGATGGTACATTATAGGCGTCTAATAGCTATTATTGCCCATATCGCTGCTTATAAAATTCCAGAATCTTCTTTCTCTGTTCCTCTGTCATCCCCTTGATCCAACTGTGATAGTCTGATTCCAGAATCTGTTTGGTAACGCCCTTTTGAATCTCCTCGCACTCGGGCAAAAATTTGGTGTAGAAATGCTTCGCCACTTCATAAAAGCCATGCCACTGGGTGAAATCGGGTCCCAGCATGGAAGCGCCATGACGAGCACGCCTTCCCTCGTGGTGCCAGAGCTCGTAATAAGTCCATTCGAGTTTTTCATCAAACGGCGTGATGGTCAATTTGCCTGACGCATAAAATTGATCCATGATTTGCTTGGCGGGAATGGCAAATTTTTCATTCCACAAAATCACAGCTTCGTCAAACTGAACATAAAAATTTTCCGTGTTCTGGCTGGCGTGACACTGGTTGCAGACGTCCTTCATGTTGTTTCGTTTTTGTTCCCAATTTTCCAGTTTGGTTGAAATCACAGGTCGTAATGTCCAGGAAATTCTTGCCCCCACATCGTGGGTGGCTGGCTGACTTGGTGTGGCTGAAATATGACAGGTGGCACAGGTCGGCGCTGCTGAATAGTCCTTTCCGACAATCCAGGAATCCACATCCAGGTTCATCTCTTTAATATCCTGTAGTGTGGCAAATTTAATTCCATGCTTGGATTCAGTGTAGACTTCCATCTGGGGATGATCGGGACCCATGTGGCATTTACCGCACGGCTCAGGCTGTCTTGCCTGGGCTTTGGAAAACGAATGGCGGGAATGGCAGGCGGAACAGGAGCCTCGGCTGCCATCGGGATTGATCCTACCGATACCTGTATTGGGCCATGTGGCAGGATCGATCTTGCCTTTTGAGACCATGGTTACGGTGCTGCCGTGACACTGCCTGCAGCCCGAAATGGCAGCGGCCGCGCCTTCAATAATCTCGCCCAGCACATTATCCAGCGAACCGATAAATTCTGCTCCACGGGAATGATGGGATTTTTCAAACTGGCTCACCTCATCCTCGTGGCAATTTTTACAGTCCGTTGGGGAAACGATGGTGGCAATCATTTCACCATAATGTTCAAACGCATCGACATCTTCTGCCTCGGCTTGATGACACTCGTAGCAGCCGATCCCGCTGACAAAATGCCCGCTTCCTTTCCATTGTTCCACAATTCCCTTGCCAAGGCCTTCTTTGCTGTGACAATCGACACATGCGATGCTTTCTTCAGTAATATTTTCGAAATTCTGTTTAGCAAGTAACAACGTCCAGATATGAGTGATTAATCCAGCGAATAGAACGATAAAAGCGAACAATCTCATTTTTTTAGTCATTTTTTCTCCTATTAAAATTAAATGGATTGTAGGACAAGTTGCCAACTTGCGTTCATTTATTTTCATTGTTTCAGACTTCCCTCAGGGTCGTGGCATTATCATCTCAAAGTTACAGCACATAAAAAATGCATCTTTTACACCTGCAACAAAGCCGTAACCCATGAAATCTAACTCTCCAATGATCATATTCGTTCCAGCAAGCACCTTTATCCGTTGCTAACTTTTCAGGAATTCAGGGGTTGGTTTCTCGCCTGGTTTCGGATAAGTTGAGATCAGTTTCGGCGCCACCACAAAGCTAATCACAATACCTATAATGATCGTTACGATAATTTAAAGATGTTTTGCAAATAATCGAATACCCATTGACGAAGAGGTATCGAAAATCCAGCTTGAAAGAGTTTTTAGTAATCCTGTGAAGAAGGTTTCGTTCAACCTTTATCTTAGTTTGATCGAATCCAAACTCAGACGAAAGCACATCGAAGACTATATGAACGTCACAATGAGTGTCGGCGATTGATATTAGGCAAATTGACATGAATTAATATCCAATCAGTCATGTGAGATTATTATAATCAAAATGATAGATTCTAACGAATATGTTTTAACTGCAACAGGGCTAAAACGCACTGAACCTATCATTATAAAACTTGAAACCTACACAAAAACTCAACTCAAAAGAAACACAGCCCTGTTGTCAACTGAAAACGTTTTGTTAGATGTTGCCGTATGAATTTAGGCATTCTTAACCTTAAACGTCTGATGTAAAATGGATCCAACCTGCACCAATACAGGGTTTTGAACGTGATGAAATTTCGACCTAAAAACGGCGATCCTGTGTTTTCAAGGGTTTCCAAAAACATTTCACATCAGACGTCTTAAACAATATGGTATTTGTTCGGACGATCATGAATGCCTAAAAATTGAATCCAATAGCAAAGGCAAAGGTGTTTACAGAAGAAACATTATATTCAGCTGCGAGGCTGAGCATCCAAATTGAATAAGAAACTCCAGCATATCCTTGTGTAATTAAAAGGCTTTCTTTATCCAGATTTACTTTGGATGTTGTTTCAGTCCCAATTGCTAGGCTCTCTCTGAACCCAATATAAGGAGTTAACATTGCAATTTTTTTACTTGCCATTAAATCAACACCATATACGTTCATATTATAATCGGGAACCCCGGTGAGTATTGAAACGCTTGCCCTTACAGCAGCTGCAGGAAGTTTCTCAGATTCTTGTAAGAATTTATATTTAAATTCTCCACCCACCATACCGTAATTGGCATCTGGGGCAGTGGTCCAATAAGCACCGATATCCATATTATCAGATACTCCCATTCTTGCGCGAATTGTAGGATATGATATTGCATCGCCTAAAGGGCAGTTCTCATCAGGATGTGTAAATGTATTGATCCAGGCAAGATCATGCTGATCAATAGGAGTATATGAATCATCGATGTTAATATAAAAATTCATTTTGCCAAGAGTTTGTGCTGATGCCAATGATTTGAAAGACAGAATTGCACCAACTTGTTTAGTGAATTTATGCCACTGGGCTTGCGTCAATGAAGAATTAATGACCATTGAACAGGTCTTAACACTTGGATCGATATGCCAATAAACACCGCTACCGTTGCTTTGTGCGTGCAATACAAATGCGAACAGGAATAGAACTAAAAAAGTTACTGTTCCATAAAGTCGTTTGCTTCTCATGATACTCTCCTTATCAAATTGATAACCTATTGATTAATTTGACTTGTTTTAATGTTTTGTTATTTATTCTTGTGATTCCCATTTACTTACGAACTTTCGCCGTCAAAAAGCACTTTCTCACCTCCTCCAATTATTTGGTTGTTAATTTTATAAGTCACCTAACCTAGATTATATTGGTCAAAATATATTCTTGATTTTATTTAGAGTTTTATTAATATATCAATTATAAAGAGCAAAGGAGAAAAAAATATGCTACCCACTATTCTTGAAAAATTTATATTCTTTGTTAATTAAAACGTAAATCAATATAATAAGAAATCATCTTTTTTGCAATCAGGGAATCCCTGATTTTGGGATTCGAAAAAGCTGAAAATGATATAGAAAATTCATGATAGAGATAAACTGATTGGACTTCTTAAATGAGATTTTTTATTTTTCGCGTTCTTTCATCTTTACAGCCAAAAAAGTCATATCATCCCGCTGGGGATTTCCATTCGCCCATGATACAGCAATCTTGTTGAATTTTTTAATGATTTCGACAGGGGATCGATGAGCGACCTTCGCAAAGATATTTTCTATCTTATCATATCCCAATTCCTCACCAACATCATTAAATTGCTCGGGAAAACCATCGGTCATCAGGATGAGTGAGTCGCCTGCCGAAAGATTGATGATCTTTTTTTGATAGAACCCACTTCCATAACCTCCGAGCGGTATACCTTTTAGTGGTATCTCTTCAATTAATTTGTTGCTCGATCTGAATAAGAACGCAGGCGGCAAACCTGTCCCAGCAATTTCAAGTTTATTGCCTTTAATTCTTCCAATCGCCAGTGCCATATAAAGCCTGGGAAGCCTCATTTGACCCAATGACTTTGATGCATTGCTGAGAAACTCGACAATATCTTGATTGGCGGCATAATTGGAGAACAGGAATTTTGTCGCGGTCACCATTGCTCCTGCCTGGGCGCCATGCCCTGTGGCATCACCGAGGGCAAAGGTGAATGTGCCATCCTCAGCAACATGAAAATCGTAGTAATCGCCGCCGATTTCTGTCGCCGTTTTCATCGAGACAAACAAATCGATATCTGGATGCTCGGGGATCTGTTGTGGAAGCATGGCAAGCTGAATCTGGCGGGCAGCATTTAACTCCCTGGTTTTTCTTTTATGTTCAGCCATAACCTGCCTGTTTTTCTCATTCAAAGCTCGATTTTGCCAGAACACAGTGCGCATGTAATATTCCAATCCATAGCTGGAAAACATCCCCAGCAGGTTCGCTGATACAAGGAAAAAAGAATTATTTATCCTGACGATCGGTGGAGTAGCGCTGAACGCAAAAACATAGATTTCATAAATCATAACAATTATCCAGGTCATCAGGCTGGCATAGATGAACCTTAAGCGGACGATGCCATGCGCGTATATTATGACCAGAATGAGACCTGCATAATAATAGATTCCGCCAATCGGATCAGAGATCACAATCATCCAGAATATGCCCAGTCCAGCGACAAAAACCAGCAGACTTATAATAAGCTGATAATTTTTCTTGATCCATTTTGTGAAACTGATGAGAATCACCAATAAAAACAATAGACTTTCACCGATTCGGATCATGAAAATCCTTGAAGCAGTCTCAGGTACAATTATTCGATCCAGGTAACTATAAAGTATATAGAGCACCATTCCCATTATTGCTGCTAAACGCATCAGTTTGAACGATCGTTGGACATGATATTTAGCATAATCTTGTTGTAGCTCTTTTGAGTCAAACGACAGAGTCACTGGATGAATTGGCGCCCTGCCTGAAAGCGTACCATTTGTTTTGGTTTTATTTTTATTCATGATAAAATTCCTTATAAGCTGTAGGACAAATTGCCAATGTGTCCTACAGTTGCTAATAAAGCGATTGTCCCGAAGGAATGTACTGCTCCATCCGCCCAAAGGAGCCCGTGCTGAGAAAATGAGCAAAGCTTGTTAAACGCAGCCCTGCATCAAAAACGAACCGCAATGCTGCATGGTTGATCCCTGGCACGGCAATACGAATCTCGGATGCCAAGGCAGATGCATCACGACAAGCCATGGTCAATATCAACTCAGCATCCTTTGGATGTTTCCACGCTGCAGGGCCTATAACACCTCTATTCAGATAGTAGTAACCAATGACCGTTCCATTTTGATGTAGCTGCCTTCCCTGCAGATTGGGATTGCTGAACCAGAAATCGTGGTCAGCCTTACGCCTGGTGCCACGCACATACTGATCTAATTCCATTGCCGCTGCCTTTTCAAGAGCTACCAACTCGAAGCCCGGTGGCACATCGGCAAGTCGCTGGGGTACGCCATCAAAGAAAAAGTTTTGATAACCTGGCAACATGCCGAGCTTCATGTAGGAAGCCATTGCGGTCAAATCAATAGATGACCATGTAAAGAATATTGTTGCCCCCGCTTTCTTGCCAGCATCCCACACCCTTTTCAGCAGCGGCATACCAATCTTCTTCCGCTGCAATTCAGGATGAGCCCAGAATGATGAGAGATACCAGATATGATCACGGACCGCCGCTCCCGCAATTGCAATGATCTGCCCTTCCAATTCTGCAACCTGAAAGATGCCCGTTGAACGAATATGCTCATACCCTTGCAACACAGCAGGACGGGGCGGAACTGCTGCAGTGACATTATTTCGGGCATAAAGATTATTCAAAGCGATGAGAAACAGATCAGCCATCTCGGGAATATCCTCGGCATTAGCGCCGCGATAATTAATTTCCTTCATTCTTTGCTCCTTTTGCAGAAACCAAGTATAATGTTCGACTTTCTCACCCTATCTTAGAACCAGAGGCTGAGAGCAAAAAATGCTAATCGAGCCTCTGGTTTTGAGAGCAAAGGATAGATATTTTAACAAAATGCTTATTATCTAATAAATTTATACCCAATTAGAAACGCCCAGCTATTCATGCCGCCCGATTCACCTTCAACCTTTCGAGTAACAATGTGATAATTGAATTCGGCAAAAAAGCCCTTCGCGCTTTGAATCAAACCTGCTCCCAAATTGAATCCAATCGCAGGATCGATATCGCCGGTGGACGATTGTTTATCGCCATCTAACTCATATTCTACATCGGCATTGCCAGTGTAATATCCAACTCCAAGCTTGGCATAGGGTTTTAAAATCTTTTGGGTAAAATGATATTTGCCAAAAACGCCGAATATGGTCTGGTTAAAAGTTGTAGTGAGTTTTGCTCCACCATAGTCAACTTCAAAGCCAAAGCCACCCAATGCATAATTAAATTCGGCTCCAACTTCAAGATTGGGTGCTGCTTTGTATCCAACCTGCACGCCGATAGGTAGCGTACCTGCTGCATCATCCTGATCTTCAAAAGCGCTCATGGTGTAGCCAGTCAAAGCCGCAACCGTGAAATTTTGTTGGGCAAGGATAGTAGCTGAAAATAATAGTGCAAACATGACCATCAATACTGTTGTTTTCATTGTGATTCCTTTCAATGTTTAATGTTATTTTTTAACACGTTTAATAATAATTAAGTTGATCATCAATCTGTTATTTTATGCTCAGCACCTACCTCCTTCCATAAGAAATAATAATTGTCTTTGAAATTAAGCTTAATAAACATGTTCTACAATAATTTTCGATAAATCGAAATGGATCGAACCGCACACTTTAAATCACTTAAAACGCAAACTTGCCAGAGGCATGAGCATATAATATCATGCTCAATGCTTCTGGTCGACGGAGGGAGAATCTTTATTTATCATTTGTGGTTCAAATAGCGATCAGGGCTATTGCATCCTTCCTGTACAATCTCTTCCAATCAGGTTCAATAGTTATTTCAACAAAATCATCCGCCGAGTCTCCACCACATTTTGGGCTTTCAGTCGATACAGGTAAATCCCGCTGGGTAAATCCGAGCCATTGAAAACAATGCGATGATTACCTGCCTCCTGTTCACCCTGCGCTAAAACAGCCACTTCATCCCCAAGAATATTGTAAACTGTTAGCGTCACCTTCCCTTTTAAAGGAAGATGATATTCAATTACTGTTTCGGGATTAAACGGATTGGGATAATTCTGAGTGAGATAAAACTCAGTCGGTGTTACTTCGCCCGGTAATTCCACATTTGTCGGACGTGATCCAATGGCAAACCAGGCGGGGAGCATTCCCTCATTCACAAATTCGATAGAGCTTGCAGCAGGCTCTGTTTTCGATTCCGTGAGCGATATTTGTCGCAGTGTTGGGATTTCATACGTACCATCCCATTGCCAGCGCTGAAATACCAATTTACGGTCGTCAGGCGAATAACGGGGATAACCAATGGAATTCTCATTATCTTCAATCAAAAACACATCACCCGTAAACAAATTTGCTGATCGAACCTGGTAGATTCCCTGGTTTATATCCACATAATCGAACACAAAATAGATATCATTGGTCTGTCCGAATGACGGATTACCAACGCTTATCCCTTCAAGCTGTGGCGGAAAAAGCATAATGATAATCTCAGTCGCGGGATCAAGGATATTGATGCTCCAATATTCCAGGTTTCCACCACTTGCCTGCGGAATACTGGTAAATGAATCGAAAATCAGGTATTCACTGGTTAAATTCCAGTCCATGGCGTCGGCTAAAACTGTTGTGTAATTACGAATATTTTCCTGGGTTGTGGGACTGTATAACCGAATTTTTTTGTGATTATCATTCCCTGATAAATCAAAGATGTAAATACTGCTGTCAGCAAGTGTGGTTGTAGCGGCTAACATCATCCCGTTGGGGGAGAGAGCAATTGAATTCCATACACCATCACTACTCATTACCTCTTCTCCAGAGCCATCCGAATTGATTGCTCGAAGATTGTGATCTTTATCCACAAACATAATGAGCGAGCCATCATCTGTCACGCTGATGGGATTTCCAGTTGTCGTACTAACCTGGGTCGCTGTCAATAACACAATATCAGTATTGGGATCCTGGATAACAGGTTTCACTAAATAAAGCGCTTCGGTTGACCAGTCAATTGTCGCAATCCACTGTTCTCCAATTACCGGTGGGACATCTGGATTGGGCTGGGAGCCACCGCTGCTGCTAATTCCAACAGCATCAAACGCAGCGATCACGGCATTCACTTCAGTCGAGCCGTCGCCGTACAAATCTTTTGCTGCCTGAATGGCTGCCAATCGCATATCCACAAAATTCGATTGGGTATTCAAATAACGGGCATCCAGAATCCGATAATAAATCTTTTCTGTCTTATCCTTACCAATGGCATTACCAATGATATAACAGGCGTGGTTGGGAATACCGCTGTTCGTGTGCACACCGCCATTATCATCGCTGATATCCAGCTCAACATATTCATTCATGTGTTCAGGTTGCCAGCTAAAGTCATTTATATTTGTTCCGCCATTATGAGGATTTTTCATATCTCGCATAGCACCACTGGGATAATAGTTAGTTTTTACAACATCTTCCCCGATCAGCCAATCCTCACGATCCACCATGACACCGAATACATCGGAAATAGACTCATTCAGCGCACCTGATTGAAATTTATATTCCAATCCCACGGTATGCTGAGTAATCCCATGTGTCATTTCATGGGCAGCGGCATCCAAACCTCCAGCCAATGGCTTGTACGCCACATTGCCATCGCCATAAATCATGAGCGCTCCATTCCAGTAGGCGTTATCCATGGGCTTGCTATTTTGAGTTACATGGATAAGTGAAATAATCGTGCTGCCATTGTTATCGATTGCCTTGCGACCGTGAGTATTGTAGAAATAGTTAAATACAATTCCCATATTGCAATGGGCAGAAACAGCAACAGGATCCGACCAGGTGTTATTTTCAGACATGACAAAAAATAGTTTAGCATCTTGATCTAAATCGTGGTTTTGGACATCAAGCGTTAACAGTGCTCCCCTGGGATCATTCAAAATATCTGGTTGATTGGTCTGCCAGATGGGACGGGACGCATCGAGCATGTAATAAGCATTTCCAACCTGGTAGGAATGAACCGTTTGTGTAACACCGTTCAAATCCGTCGCCTGTGCCGTAGCTGGCCCATCGAAGTTGGTAGCGTTATACTTTTCGAGGATGGCGCCATTTTGGGCATCCACAAAATAGTACCAATTATCCCGAAGGTTCGGCCTGATCTGCACATGCCATACCAGGTGAGACTGCTGGCGTTTATCTTGAATCCAGATATACTTTTTGGCTTGTGGCTCATAATACTTACAGATTGACTTTGCCCAATCTGGCAACTCTTCAATTTTCACTGATTTTTCCAGATCCGTCCTGGCGATCTGAATAGCCGATTGAGAAGAAATACTAAGCCTGTTGACATCAACTGACTTTGGCGTCGGACTGTAACGAGCATTGATGGCATAAACCAGGTTATGCTCATCCAGGTGAGTGACAATGTCATGTCCCCAGACAGGAACGCCATTGAAGTATTGATTAAATTTCACATGGGTTTTACCGAATGCATCGCTTACCTCATCAGTCGCCTGTAATTCTGTCTCTGGATTTTCGAGCTGAAAAAGAGAGGCGTTTTCTTTAAAAAATTCAATCGCCATTGCTTTGGCAGCCAGCGGAGCAGCCAGCTTCGACAAGCTACCTTTTTCCTGCCTGACAATGATAAAAGTTGGAGTTGAATTTTTTTCATTCCAATAAACTTTCAGGTTACTTTGTCCCGATGTGCTACTTATGTTATTCAATGAGAATACATAAGGTTTTTTGCCCTGAATCGTTTGACTCAACGGTGATGTCCGAGCATTCTTTGGCTGACTCGAGGATAACTTAGCCTTCAGTCGATCACTGATTTGTTGCAGCTCAATCGATGAAATGACTTTTTTGCTTTCATTGGATTCATATGAAATTTGTTGCGATTGAAATTTCTTATCAATCCCAAAGCCAAAGTTGGCATGGAACAATAGAAACAGCGCTAAGAATAGTGCTGTTACTAATCGAGTTTTTAAAATTAGATGTGACATATTAAATCTCCTTATAAGTTATGTTAAAAAAGTTTTGCAAAATATTAAAGTATGATGTCATTTCGAGGAGTTTACGACGAAGCAATCTAATGATATTTATGTATTTATAAGATTCCTTCGCTTCGCTCCGAATGACAAATGTCCCAATTTTGCAGTTCTCCAATTAGGTTAATTATTGCTACTATTACGGGCGGTGAAATGCCGAGGGATCGCTGTCTGGATAGCGCAGCCACAGCGTTTCAACGCCAAATTCATCCAATCCCATTTCCCACAACATCGTTTCTGATTTGAGCTCGTCTGGCTTCTCGTAGTTGTTTTCTTCCACCATGTTGTCGACGCTCTTGATCTTTCCATAAGTCGGATAGAGCACGATCATATTGTCCTCGACAGTCATCGTACCTTTGTTGTAGGCGAAGAAGGTCGTGGTATGTCCATACAATGATGATTGGAGCAGCACACCTTTCTCGTAGTAGCCGTCCTGTGTAAATTTGAAAAACATGCTCGTTCCAGATGGCGCTCCCCACACTCCAGTAGTGGGATTATAAAAATTGACGCTGGACACAGTTCCACTTTGCCATTCGCCCACAAGAGCCGCTGGCACTGAAGTTTTGGGCGTGTTTTCATCATTCTTGTCATCATCGATACTGTTAGGGCTTTCTTTGCAGCTCACGAGTGAGAGCACAAAGACCATGAATAACGTCGCAGCGAAAATGTCCATCAGTTTTTTGAGTGAATTATACTTGTTTGTTTTCATTTATATTTCTCTTTTTTATTAAAGGTTAAAAAATTTTTAAAGCTGCCTTTGCTCAGCCCAGCAAAGTTTGTAGCCTGGCTGCGATAACCTGTCTCGGTGCCATGCCGATAATCTGATCGACAACCCTGCCATCCTTAAAAAACAACAGCACTGGAATCTCCTTAATCCCGTACGCCGTCGTTGTCTGCGCATGAGCTTCGATATTCAGCCACCCAATTTTGATCTGTCCATTAAAATCATTTTGCACTTGCTCTAATACAGGCGCCAGTATTTGACATGCACCGCTCCAATCCGTACCGAATTCCACCAGTACTGGTTCTGGATTTTCGAGCACTTCTTTTTGAAAGTTCATGTCAGTAAGCGTCGTTATCATTTTCTCCTTTCACTATGTTCCTTTGAAACCTGTGCATCCAAGAATTCATCTTTTTTAATTTCGCTTCGATCATTCCATTTCAATCCACGTGCCAAAATAAAAAAGCCATCTGGAAACAACTCCAAATGGCTTGTTTAAAAAGGAGATAAAGTTAACATCTATTTTTAAGCGCACAGCCTTAAAAGTGCGACATACCGTAAATTCGTGAAATATCGTAAATCTTATCGCTTAATTCCCAGCCTCTCCATTCTCGATCTCAATGTCGAAGCATTTATATTCAGAATCTTAGCCGCGCCTCTCTCCCCGCTAATGCGCCAGCCTGTCTGCTTCAGAACTTTAATGATGTGATTTCGTTCCATATCTTCCAAACTGAGAGTTGTTGGCTCGTCCAATTTGCCATCTGTATGAGCCAGCCAGTCATCCAGTTTGAGCTGTTTTCCCTGGCTCACAATGACGGCACGCTCTACTATATTTTCCAGCTCCCGAACATTTCCTGGCCAGGTATAAACCTGGAGAGTGTCAATGATATGCTGAGAAATGCTTTCGATTTTCTTGCCAGTCTTTGCACTGTACTTTTTCACAAAGTGGTTGACTAATAAGGGAATATCTTCTTTGCGCTCGCGCAACGGCGGAATGGTGATGGGGAATACATACAGTCGATAATACAGGTCTTCGCGAAAACGACCACGCTGAATTTCTGCCTTCAAATCACGATTGGTGGCAGCGATTACGCGGGTATCTACTTTCAGTGTTTGCTGTCCGCCAACGCGCTCGAATTCGCCATCCTGCAGGACGCGCAACAGCTTGGCTTGCAACTCCAGCGGCAATTCGCCAATCTCATCCAGAAAAATCGTGCCGCCATTTGCCAGCTCGAAGCGTCCGATCTTGCGGGTTATAGCCCCGGTGAAAGCGCCCTTTTCGTGCCCAAACAATTCACTTTCGATGAGATTAACTGGCAAAGCAGCACAATTGACTTTCACCAGGGGACGGTCACGACGTGGGCTCAAATTATGAACCGCACGCGCCAGCAATTCTTTGCCGGTGCCCGATTCGCCCAGAATCAAAACTGTCGCATCGGTGGCTGCCACTTGCTCCACCTTGCTTAGAATCTTTTGAAGTGCTGCGCTGCGGCTGATGATATCGGTGAAATTGTGCTCGAGCTTTATCTCATTCTGCAAATAGACATTCTCCGCCTGCAAACGGTTCTTGAGCTGCTTCACTTCAGAAAGAGCATTTTGCAAAGCCTCTGCTGCTTCAGTTTTTTCTTTAACTTGTAACTCAAGCTCTTTTTTCTTTTGATCCAATTTTTTCATTCTTTTGATGTGCCAGATCAATACCGAAGCAAGGACGGAAAAAACTACCAAAGCGCGAAACCACCACATGCGCCAAAACGGGGGAGTGATGATGATTTTAATTGAAGCACCTTCCTCATTCCATACGCCCTCATTGTTTGAACCTTTCACACGAAATGTATACTCACCTGGATCAATGTGCGTATAGCTGGCGTAGCGCTGTGTGCCGCAATAATTCCAATCTCGATCAAGACCTTCCAATTTATAAGCGTACTGATTCTTTCTCGGTTCGTTATAATCAAGAGCGACAAATTCAATCGAGAAGAAATTGTCGCGATAGGAAAGAGCGATGGAAGGCGATGGATCGCCCTGCCTTTGTTGTGACCTCGACCTGGAGCGTAGCAATAACGGACGGTCAAAGACTTTGAAGCTGGTGATGACTATGGGCGGAAGATAGGTATTCTCACGAAGACTATCTGGATAAAATGCAATGAAACCCCCTTCGCCTCCGAAAAACATCCGCCTATCTGTGTTTTTAAAATAAGCGCCGGAAAGCAGAATGTTACTGATTAAACCGTCCTTCGCGGTGAAGTTTTTAAATGTACCCGTCTTCGGATTGAACCGGGAAAGCCCTTTATCCGTGCTCAGCCAAAGATTACCATGCCCATCAGGTAAAATGCCTTTCACAAAATTATCAGACAGACCGTCTTTATCAACGTAATGCGTAAAACGATTGGTTGCCGGATCCAGTCGATTCAAGCCGCCGCCAAAGGTGCCTACCCAAATGATGCCGCTCGCACCTGCATAAACCGAATAGATGGCATTGTTGCTGAGGCTGTTGGGGTTCTGCAAATCATAAGTGTAATGCGTGAAGGTTTCAGTTTTTCTGTCAAAACGATTTAACCCGCCTCCAAACGTGCTAATCCAGAGATAATCACGCGAAGTGGGATCTTCGCAAATAGCCCACACGTTGTTGTGACTCAAAGTCTGTAGATTTTTGGGATCATGACGATAATAGATGAACCTCTGTTTTTGGGGATCAAAACGGCATAAGCCGCTGCCCATGGTGCCGATCCAGATTTCTCCGCTGGCATCTTCCCAGATAGCTTTCACGCTGAGCTGTCCTGGTTGTGTCGGATCAAGCAGTTCATGCTGGTACCGCAAAAAAGCATTACGCCGGGCATCGTAACGATGGAGTCCCACGGCAGTTCCGATCCAGAGATCACCTCGTCGGTCTTCGCGGATCGATAGAACTTCATCACTGCCGAGGCTCCCTTGATTTTGGGGATCGTGACGATAATGTGCGAGGAGTTTGCCTTCGCGGTCATATTGCCACAGACCACTGCTACTGGTTCCAATCCAGAGATTGCCGTGACGATCCTGGCAGATGGCATAGATCGAATCGTCGATTTTATAGCGCCAGAATTGATCCTGGTGGCGGACATAGCGGCTGATGCCAGAACGATAGTGCCCCAGCCACATCACGCCTGAACGATCTTCATAAATGGCTTGAACACGGTTATTGAGCAGGGAATTAGGATCATTCGGATCCTGGCGATACGAAACAAAACGATTTGCTTCTGGCACATATCGCCACAGTCCTGTATGAAACGTTCCAACCCATAACGTACCTTTACTGTCTTCAGCAATAGCGAAGATCAGGTCTCCCTCTAACGAGCGAAATTCGTCCGAAGTGCCGCGCCAGCGCACGACCTGATCGGTTTGACGATCATAATAATTCAAGCCATAAGTCGTGCCGATCCAAAGAACGCCACGACGATCTTCCAGAAGACTTACGATTAAATCACTTCCGAGACCGAACTCAGCATTAGAATCGTGACGATAGCGAGAAAATGAATTCCTCTTCCGATCATAGCGATTGACACCTCCTCCAGACGTTCCGATCCACAAGTTACCGACCTGATCTTCACAAAACACTTCGATAATATTTCCACTAATCGATGCCTCATCATCTAGATCGTGTCGATAGAGCGTTAACTCATGCTGTTGCGGTTGATAACGATAAAGCCCTGTAGTCGTTCCAATCCAGTAATTGCCATCGCGATCCTCGAAAATTCGCTTGATTTCCTTGTTAGATAAGCTATCCGTATTGGGGAAAAAACGTTCGAAGCGATCGAATCCATCTGTGTCAGGATTGTAGCGACACAGATGAGTGCCCGAAATCACCCACAGGTTGCTGGTTCGATCGACATATAAATATCGCATATAAGAGCTGGGTAGTGCGTTGGTGTCTGCTGGATCGGCTTTATAAACCTTGAATTCGTAACCGTCATATTTGTTCAAGCCATCTTCGGTCGCAATCCAGAGAAAACCTTGTTGGTCTTGAATGATGTCATTGACGGAAAAATTGGAAAGCCCCTGCTCGAGGGTAAGATGTTCGAAGCGGATGTTACGCGCCTGAGCAAAAAGTGAGGTGGTGAGAAGGAGCCAGCAAGGCCAGCTCCATCGCCACACAAGAGATGTTGATTTTACCATCATGATTTTCTTTAAGCTTTAATACGAATGAGTCTATTCTAAAAACAGAATATTCTTTTTTTGAATAGTGATTTTGTTTTCAACGCACCAGAAAAGCTGGCTCAATTTTTATGCTGAAGCGATTGACAAAAATCCATTGCATTTTGATACCAGCGTCTAAGCGGCTCAGGAATATCATTCTCAATGCCAGTCTGATTCCATGTCCAGAGGTACTTCTTATCTTTTGTCTCATAATTGATACCAGCGGTCATGTTGCCAGGTTCCGTATATGTCATTTCAAGCACACCACTTTCTTCTAATTGTCTTCTCAATTTTTGAATCTCAGGTAAATACCCGCTCACGATCCAGAGCGCAGTATTTGATTGCCCTGGAAATCTTTGCCAGTGAGCCACTTCGCCACCAGAAGAAAGTGTAAATCCAGTTGTTAATCCTGTAAAACCACCTCCCTGCCACAGTGTGATCTGATACGCCTCCTGTTCCATCGCACTATTGATGTTTAACTCCGAAGCAGATTTTTTGTTTTTTGAGTTACAACCAGGAATCAATAGGACTGATAAAAGGAGTATCAAAATGAATCGGAAGCGATCTTTTTGATTTTCATTAGAAAAATTTTTATTAAATAACATTGTTTTTTTCTCTCCTATTTAATCTTAAAAACCACAAAAGTAATGTCATCATGCTGCTTTCTTCCATTTCTCCATTTATCTCCTGCTTCGAATAAATGATGAACAATTTGATTTGAGGACATATCTGCTGCTTCTTGGAATGTCTTCTTAATCCTGAAATAATCAAAAATCTCATCACATTCATTAAATAATTCAGAAAATCCATCCGACAACAGCAGCACCGTATCGCCTGGCTCCAATTGTGTCTCGATGGTCTGGTAAGAAAATGAATCAACCGCTCCCAATGGCATTCCCTTCATAACGAATTCTTCTACTGATCTGGTTTTCATTCGATAAATGAAGATCGGCGGCATTCCTGCGGATGAGGCAATTAATTTTCGATTCTTAATTTTTACCAGCAGCATTGCCATAAATAGATTTCCCAGGTGCATCCGTCTAATTACCTGGGAGCATTTATTAAAAAAATCAGGGCTATCCAAATGAGAAACTTGTGTTAGAAACAAGCTTTTAATAATTGAAACCATCATCCCAGCTCTCATCCCATGTCCCATGGCATCACCGATGGCAAACGTCACAGTTCCGTCATCCGACATAAAGTAATCATAATAATCACCGCCAACTTCAGTGGCTGTTCTCATATCAAAACAGATATCAAGACTTCTCAGTTCGGGAACACATTGGGGCAACATGGAGAGCTGGAGAGCCCGAGCTTCTTCCAATTCTTTCGATTTTCGTGCATCTTCTGCCACGAGTAAACGCTTTTTCATTGCCATCTCTCTGGCGCTAATCTCCTGGGCAATAATTTTTCTATTAATTCTGGCAAATTCACGGGATAAATAAATTGAAATTACCAGGATTAACCCGACGAATCCAAACGGATACCCATTGTCAATATTATAGAATGGCTGGATTAAATCAAGATCCATCAATAAATCATAAGACGAAAATAGAAAAAGAAGTGCGAAACCAGTTCCAAGTAAATAAGCTCCATCTTTCTTATGTAATATGGATAAATAAAATACACGTATGATTTCGACAAAAAAAATAAGCAGGAAAATTTGAATATATAAAAAATTGTTGATTGGATCATATACTGCTAAAATCCCTGTAATTATAAATCCTGCAGAAATCAGCCAAAATTGTTTTGCTATCTTCATATTAAACATCGAATATAGAAATAGCAGCGCAAATATTGGATTAATTGGCATAACAGCACGATGAAATCTCAAATAAACTAACTCAGCGGGTCCGTGCGGTGTCATGGCTTCCTGAAAATCAAAAAATATGTTTAAGGCATAGAAAAAAAGGAATATGGCAAAGTACAAATTACTTTTCGAGTGCCGATTGTATAAATACAACATCAGGTGCAATAATCCAAACGCCACTGATAATGTTGTGAAAAAGATTTGCTGGTATAGGTCCATGTTGAATTCTTTTCAAATTTCCGTTAAACATACAAGATTATTTTCACTCACCCAAATCCCATGAATCATCACTCCCTTAATATATCGAGTATTGTTGATATTTTCAAGCGGATTTTTTGTTAACAGCACCAGATCAGCCTGTTTCCCAACGGATATCGTTCCAATTTCATCCAATTTCCCTAAACATTTTGCCGCATTATAGGTTGCTACCTTGAGCGCCTCATAAGGAGATAAGCAAGCTTCCGTCAAAAGCTCCATTTCTCGATGCGTTGCAATTCCAGGATAAACGCCGAGAAAATTCATGTCAGTACCGACCAGCAAGGGACAGCCAGCTTCGTGTAATGCTCTGAGCATTTTCATTGTTATTTTTCTCATCTCTCCTTTATAATCAGTCCCGTGATATTCTTTATAGACATATTTCATCGAAGTTTTCCAGAGCCATTTTATTCTCCAGGAGCGTCTGTCATATTCTGGCTGTTTTTTAATTGCCTGGAAGCTGTCCTGAGGTGGGATATTATCCCAGATAACTAAAGTTGGGCAATTCCAGATCCCTGATTTTTTTGTCCTTTCAGCATAAATTGAGATTTCATTTTCAGGGATTAAATAAACAGGAATATTATTACTCACATATCCTGTTAAATGTTCAATCGAAAGGACATTGGATTGGAGAACTTTATCGATACCGACATCAAAAGGAACATGACCAATAACAGGCTTATTATAATGCTTCGCGATTTCTAAGATTGCATTAAAACTACTATCAGATAACATGTCATAGATTTTAATGTAATCGTAACCAGCTTTGTCCTGTTTTTTTATTTCCTTTTCAGCATCTTTATCATTCTTTATCACTTTGTTAAATGGACTGACAGGTTTTTCGCCATCTAAAGTTAATCCTGCGGTATAAATGGTAGGCCCCAGTATCTTCTTTTCTTCTATTTTTTTCTTTAACGAAAGGACATCAGAAAATCCCATGAAAAACTTCACCCAGCCAGGGACATCTGCCATATTTCTGACCGTAGTCACTCCATGAGATAGTAAATCAAATATATCATTATCATCAGAAATATGGACATGCATATCGATCAAGCCAGGAATAAGATACTGTCCTTCCGCATCAATGATCTTTGAATTTTCAGGTATGATTGTTTTATCAGCATCTTGAATTTCTTTAATCAATCCATTTTCAATGATGACGGTCTGCTTTTGAAGGATTCGTTCATAATCCATTGCGATAACATTTACATCCTTGAATGCAAATATAGAGTCTTTTGAAGAATTCATAATCCTTTCCGACTTTTTTACCAGTTGTTTTTGGCAGGAACAGGAAAAAAAGTTTAGTAATATAAAAAACAAAAAGAGATAAAAAACAAATTTACTAATACTTTCTGTTATTCCATTATAGAATCTCATTATCGTTTTCCCCGCTAAAAAATTCATTGCCTTACTCCCCTTCCAAAAGTGGGCGAATCAATTCCTCAAAATCGTCCAGTTTTGTACCGACCACATCATCGTCAACATCTGGCATGGAGGTCATGACGATAACTATTTCTTTTCCAGGAACAATAAAAATGAAATTGCCGCCATGACCCCAGGTCGTAAATGCCTGCCAGCGGGGGACGATCCACCAGTAAAATCCATAATCCCAAACATACGGTTCGGTTTGGTAGGTTGTCTTAATTTGCTTTTCTGTGGAAATTTCAATCCAGGTTGAATCAACAATCTGGCTGCCATTCCAGCGCCCATGATCCAGAACCATTTGCCCGATTTTTGCCATGTCCCGAGGCTTTAAATGCAAACCATGAGCGCCCATGGTTGTGCCTTTGTGATCGGAATCCCAATAATATACCCGTATACCCAATGGATCAAACAGCCGTTCTTTTGCCCATTGCTGTTCGGTTTTGCCAGTCAAACGTTGAATCACATAACTGATCAACTGGGGATCGCAATCCCTATAATAGAATTCCTCTCCAGGATTTGCATACAACGGTTTTTTTAAAATGTAATTTATCGGATCGCCAGGTTTGTCAGCATAAATCTCAACTGAAAATACGTCATTATCAAACGATAAACCAGAGGTCATGGTCAAAAGATGGCGAAGCGTGATGGACTGTTTGGTCACATCAGAAGGAAATTTATCGGGTATAATAGTATAAAGCGTTTCGTCCAGAGAATCGATGTTTCCTTCCGATTTGACAATTCCAAAAATCAGCGATGTAATACTCTTGGTCGCTGACTGAATATGACCAAAACGGTCACGGTCTTTTTGACTGCGGCAATAGGTTTCAAACACCAGTTTGCCATTCTTCACCACCAGCAGGCTTTTGGCGTTGAAATATTGATCCTCTGAAATAAAATCAGCATAAATTTTATCGAGCGTCTGCTGGCTAATATTTACATCTTCTGGCGAGGCAACCTGCCAGCCGTCATTCAATTGTTCAGGAACAATTGAGCTTTCAAATTTAAAAGGCGCATCGGATACACAACCAATTAAAAACATCAGGCATGCAAACAATAGTGCTAAAATCAAATTCTTTATTATCGATTTCATGAGCCGATCCTCCATTGGTAAGAAAAAATGATGGATGTGTTTAATCCCCAGATCTTTTGTGGCTTGCGACAATAATTATATTGGAATTCCAGACCAAAATTCAATAACGAGCGTCGCATCTCTCGTTTGAAAAGCAATTGAAAAAACAGGGCTCGGTAGTCATTTAGGGTTTCGAAGTGCAGTGATTTGTTCGGCTCTGTGAAATGAAAACTTACATGATTTAACGCATCCTGTTTGTTGTAACGATAGGTGGGGGGTCTGGAAACCCAGCCAAAAAGTGGAATTTCCATTCGAGCCACCGCATTGAATTTTTGTAAAATCTTTTTTTGCCATTCTGTGGCGATTGCCAGGCTATAAGACGTCAGCCAGTATAAATGCGCTTCATCCCAGCTAAAAATAAACAGATCGTTTATTTGCATGGGGATACAGATTCCTCCCCAAAATTCACCATACTTCTGGTGATTAACAAGTTTTCTAATCCAGGATGGGCGCAATTCCAGCGCTAATCTCACTGCTTCGTGTGAGTAGCGATTTTTCATATATCCCATATTAAACTTCAAACAAAGATTAATAGAATTTTTTTCGGTTCGATGGGTATAATTGCCACCCAATGAAATACCAGGGCCATGGAAACCGAGCGGAACAAGCAGGTCTTCTCGGTAGGAATTGATCCCACTGCTAAAATGAAAACCAAGATACTGCATTTTAGATGCGCGTTTTCCTGTTTCTTGTGCTTGTGATACTCCATATGTTAAGAATAATGCTGCAAAAATAGCTGCCAGTATCCACAATAGAGACAGACTCAAAAAGCTCCAGGATTTAAATTCAAGATACATATAATCGACTCCTGTTTAAATGCAATAACAAAGAAGCGTTATAATGATTTGTGAATCAGGTGCGCTGGGCACGAACCAAAATGTTTTTAAAAGTAAATAATTTCTTTTTTGTATATGAACTATCCGAAAAAATAAAGTATTGGCGTTAGTTTAAGGCACGAGTTAGGACGTTTTAACTAAATTCACAGAACGTTTTCATACCATAAATTTGCTTGAAAACTAATTTATCCTATACTACTTAGCGTGTCTATAAATTTCTGGGTCAACTGCCTTTTCCGAATCAATCCTATCTAACCAAGATTGCATATTAAATACCACCCTCGCCACCAAAATCATTTCCTTTTGCAACAATCTTGTTAGCTTCTTTTTTCAATTTCTTTTATCAAATCATGAAAAATGAAAAAATGAAACGGCAGGAATATATACCAGTAAATTTTTCCCAAAAGACTTTGCGTCTGATAATATGCTTTTACGGATATTCGATTGTTAATTTCATTCGTCTGGATTCTAAACTCTAACCACGCCTTGCCAGGTAATTTCATCTCGGCACGTAAGAGAAGCATTTCATTTTTTTTAAGGTCCTCAACCCGCCAAAAGTCGATGACATCATTTATTCTCAAACTAGCGGGACTTCTTCTTCCGCGAGAGGTTCCAACTCCCATAAGCATCCGATCAAATGTTCCTCTAAGTCTCCACAATAAATTGCTATGAAACCAGCCTTCTTTACCACCAATTTTACAGATAGAAAGAAAAAGCGAAGAAACGCTCTTTTGAGTCGCGAGAGTATATGAATTTGTATAATTGATAGGCTCTTCAAGTTCATGAAGCTTTATTGCCAGTTCATGAGCAGGGGGATAGGCATCGGACCATCTCGTGGATACTCTATCCTGTTCTTCGCGCGATATCGCCCTCAAGATTGCTTCTTTATATGATATTGGTTCAAAAGGTAATATCTGTTTGATATCATTATTTAGACAAACGACGTCATTTTTACAACTTTCCATCAGACCTCTAACGATTGGAGTAGGTACCGGGGTCAGCAGACTCGCGAGATAGGCGTACAATCCGACATTGGATTGTGAACAACGTATAAAAAGCCTTCTTTTTCCAAGGATCTCAGCCTGAATCTTCAGCATCTGTTCATAGCTTAAAACTTCATTCCCACCAATATCGAACGATTTTCCCGATGTTTCCGGCATTTCTAACGCTCCAACTAAATATTTAATCACATCACGAATCGCAATAGGCTGACATTTAGTCCATGCCCAACGAGGAATGAATAGAATTGGAGAGTTTTTCACCAGGTTTTTAATGATTTCATAGGATGAACTTCCAGAACCGATGATGACCGCTGCACGAAAAACTGTCGTCGGAATTTTTCCTTGTCTGAGTTCCTCCGCAATTCCCATTCTACTTCGAAGATGCGCCGATAAACTAGTTTTAATATCACCAAGTCCTCCAAGGTAAATGATTCTTCTAATTTTTTTCTCTTCCGCAGCTTTACGGAAATTAATAGCTGCCTGGATATCCGCCGATTCAAAGTTTTTCTGACCAAGAAGTAATGAGTGGATCATGTAATAAGCTGTATGAACACCTTCTAAGGCTTTTTTCAAGCTATCTAAATCAAGGGCATCTGCCACCATGATTTCAGCATCAGGCCATCTTTCCCCATGTTCAGAAGAAGCCGCCCTTACCATCACACTGACCTTATATCCTCTTGCTAACAACTCTGGAACCAGACGTCCTCCAATGTAACCAGTGGCGCCAGTAACCAAAATTTTCCCTACTTCAGGTTGCGGTTTGGAAGGTAAATCGTAACAGAATAAATCGTTATTGTCCCATCTCACTGTTATCTCACCTATTCCTAATTAGGACACATGTCCTTATTTCATTAAGATCATCTTTTTTACATTTACATAGGAACGTTGCCCAGCAACCTTTGATTTTACTTCAATCCGATATAAATAGATTCCAGAAGCAACAAACTTACCTAATTCATTTCGACTATCCCATTGAACAGAATGGTAACCAGCTGATTTTGTCCCGTGAACTAATCGCCGCACTTCATGTCCCTGGACATCGTAAATGGTTAACATCACCTCTGCTGACTGTGGTAGTTGATATTCAATAGTCGTTTCTGGATTAAAAGGATTGGGATAATTTTCAAATAAAGCAAATCCTAATGGTATATTATCTGAGGCGGTCTCAACATCTGTGACAAGTGCAAAATTACTAGCATTAAATTCAATTGGATTACCATCAGGATCATTCGCTTGTATATTTTCTAATGTAAGTGTTGTTGTACTTTGTCCAATAATCGCATTCGGTGACATATGAGCCGTAATTCTTGTTGCCAATCCAGAACCATCTACACCACCTTGACCAAATTTCCTGGATATGCCAACACTCACTTTTCCGGTATCAATTCCCACATTCTTGTTTATGAATGGGAAAAAGATCAAATCATTACCCAATAAGTTATTAGTCCCTTGCTCTACCGATAGTGGGTCTATAAATGATGTTGGAGAATAGACTAATTCAAAGGAGAGTCCAAAAAGATTGCTCACCTCATTTATAATGATATCAATAAAGAAATCTTGATCAGGATCACTATCTCCATTTATCACTATCATGAGATTTGGTGTATTAAATTTATTGATAGTTTTGAAGGGAGTTATAGCTTTTCTTGCTAAAATCGTACTATGGGTCTTATTCCAATTTAATCCAATAGGTAACACATCAACCTGGTTAATTGTACCATCACCATTAGCATCTGCATAAGTGGCAGATTCGGGTGACCACGCTGTTGCGGGTTGCCCTGTCCAACTAGTTGATGGGTTCTGACGGACCGGTCCTGTCTTGCTCCAGTGTAGTCCAAGAGGTAAAACATCCGCCTGATTTACAACGCCATCATTGTTGGTATCACCAGGCCATACCAATAAACTAGATATGGTTACTGTCAATGTACCAGGGTTCAGTGGAATATTTGATCCAGAAGGATCATTTGCGCTAACATTCGAAAGGGAAAATTGTACTTGGGTATCATTTGGAGTATTGGAATTAGCCATGAACTTGACACGCGCAACTGTTCCAAATCCATGAACTCCTCCCTGTCCTGATTTTCTGCTGATTCCAATGTTAACTTTACCCGATGTTTCATCCACATTTGGGAAAAAAATCACGTCGCTACCAATGAAACTACCAGAAATTACATTGTTGGAGTGCGGAGTAACCACATCAATGTAATTAGTATTCGTGAAATCTAAGTCGAAGCTTACCCCGAATAGATTTGCAACAGGATTAGCGCTTGTTCCAATATCAATATCAATCCAAAATTCACTGCCAACCATCTGAGGGCTAGAGGCATTCAGGAAGATAGGAACCCCAACACTTTGATTTGTAATGAGTACAATGACATTTTGATTTCCTCCATTTGAATTTACTGCAATCGTTCCAGTGTCACTATTACCGCTCAACTGATTTCGGTCTACTGTAACGGTTACAGTCGCGTCATTGTTACCGGTACTGGGCGTAATTGAGGTAATCCAGGGTTTATCCGGAATTTCATTTACATTCCAGTTAAGAGTGCCAAAACCTGCGTTGCTGATTTGAAATGTCATACTATTTTTATCAGTACTGAAATCTAACGTTGTTGGAGATACACTTAACACTGGATTTTGAACTATAACACTAGCAGAAAAAAAGCCAGATACGATCCGATAATTGGAACTAATCATCATGCCAATAGCTGATGGTTGTCCCACTGCATCTACCAGTTTATGATTGGTTGATTGGGATGCAGTACCACCCTGATCAGTAACTGATTTTTTTATTTTATAATTAGTGCTAGATTGGGCGAATATTTTACCCATATTCATAAATATTAGAATGAGTATAGGCAACAATACACTCTCAATCCATCTTTTGTATTTAATCATTTTTAATCTCCTCTAACTTACTTAATTCATTTCTTTTCTCCATCTTCTCCATCTTTTGTTTTTCTTGGTTCATATTTATTGATTTCTCATATTCAAGCCCCAGTATTTCTGGTACGCCATGTTCCTTAGGATGCAGATATTTGCCTTGCTCTTCCGGAGACTTTTCTTCTTCTACGAGGATACGGTGCATGTTGGCAAAAGCATCCTGGCGGATACCGGTCACTTGCCACGAAACTTTCATACTAGGCGCACCACCAGCGATAAGGAAACGGTTGCCTGAGATCTCTTCGGCAATATGTAGGTTCGGACCGGGCGCCCCAATAGCCGTAAGTTGGTATCGAAAATCTTTGTTAAGCGCTCCAAACCAATCTGGCAGCGCCACCACTGCTTCGCCGTTAGCATCAAGAGTGACATTTCCATTATAGATATTCATCATATCTGGAGATTCAACAAAGGAGTGAGAGAGATATTTGTTGGCTGGATCAAGCGGATGGTCAATCTTAAAACTCCCACCACTTTTTGTGAGGTTTCCCGTAACATGAACCTTGCCGGAAAAGTATCCTGCATAGCCACTACTGCTCACACCCCAAACACCATAGGCACCACTCCCTGTATTTGCCTCTCCCTTCACACCAGTGCCATTGGTACCATTACAAGAACCCCAGATTGAACTTACAGCACCACCGCCTCCTGTGGATGAAAATATACCATAGCCGTTGGTGCTTTTGGAAATTAATCCTGTTTGAGTTCCTTCAGCATAAACTCCATAATATCCGTAGCCCTCCACGCCGGTTCCACTTCCACTTCTACCAGCAACGCCTGGGCCTGCTTCATCACATTGTCCATATACACCAATGCCGTTTCCATTGGTCTGGCCACGCACCCCATTACCCCCACCAGTGTTTATCCCATAAATACCGGGACCATTGCTGTAGTTCCAAGTTTTGAGGAGACTGTTTGCCCAGGGTAATGTTCCAGTCAAAAATAAGCCGTTGGTTGTGGCGCTTCCCATGTTCCAGGTTTGCTCCAAGTGGTTATGGGTGGATGTTACAAAATCGCTGGCGTGTTTCCCGTCCACCATGTCAGCGTCTAATCCATTGCCTGAACCAGTGTTTAAACGGTCATTGCTGATTTTGCCAGAAATAACGTCTGCTCCGCTATGGGTATGACTGGTAGCAGCGAAAGCACTAGCGTGGGAACCATCTACCAAGTCGGCATTAATCCCATTACCGGAACCCATGCTCAGCCCCAGAGTCACGTTGGGTCCGGTGGGATTGGCAACTGTCATACCTGTTCCTACATTAATCTGTGAAATACCGCCAGTAGTACCCACATCATCAGTACCGTCGGCAAATCCCGATGGTATATCTTTTATTTTGTACCAACTCACAGGATCCTCATTTTGATTGACTGTTCCATCGTTGGTACTTAATTCTTGACCATCCACCTTATCTGTGTTATAAGCGCGAAAACTATAACCTACGCTCACCAGTCGTTTGCGAGGGTTCATTTCAGGGTCAGTACCGACTTTCAGCGACAGATATTTATCACTACCGTCAAAAATAGTATAGGGAATTGCCGTATTCGATCCAAGCAGTACATTGAAGATACCGTCGGTGATAGTAACAGTTTGAGTTTCTGACCATACAGCACTACCTCCTGTTGCTGAATTATAAATCTTAAATTCAATTGAGCGACTACCATTAATTGGATTGTCAGCCGCATCGGTAAGCATGCCTTGATAATTAATAAGTTGAGGCACCTGGGCTTGACTTCCAAATGCAGGCAGTAAAATTAGCATGATGGTAAAAAAAGATTTTTTTAACATGACTATCTCCTTATAGTTTGAATTTCATTAAACGATTTAAATCGTTAAAAAATCACAGCAGACCGACGCCTACCCAGATCTGTTTATTACTTTCATTTCCTAAACAAAACTAATAAGTTATACTTGTTATTTTAACCTTCTTTCAAAAGAATTATTAAAATATATGTTATCTCTATTTTATAATATAGCATTATATATAAAAATAAATTCAGAATGTCAAGTAAAAAATGATAACTTAAGAGAAAATTTTGTAGATGGCTTTAATATTTGGTCTTTTTTAGTATTTGTTTTAGATTATCAGGAATCTGACAACTTTGAAGATGGACTGAACATGTTTTGCAAGATCTTTCTGAAGCTTTGCAAGCTGTATTAATGAACATCCAATAAGTTGATAATCTGTCCTACAGTCTGTTCATAATAAACCAACCGATGTCCAGCAATTGCCGAACATCGGCTGGATATGAGTGAGGCACTTGTACAAAATAGGAGACCAATTAGTGTCAATCCAAGGATGCTAATTTCGATAGTTCCTTTCTCATTATGCTCACTGGGAATGGTTTCCCATGGGCAGGATAGATTCTTTTGGCTCTGTTTTCCAGGAGAACCTCTAAGCTTCTTTTTAGTTTAGACATGTCTTTAGCAAATATCGGAAGTCCTGGTGACCATCTCAAAGGAAACTTGTTCATCAACAAATCACCGACAAATACATCGCCCGTTTCTAATAATACACTGACTGAACCGGATGAATGTCCCGGTGTGTAAAGGATTTTCCCTGGTATTCCAAAGGGTTCCAAAGAAAGTTCATCATCACTCAATACCATATCAACCTCTGTTGGTGGTACATGGATTACCCGATAGAAAAGCGTCATTAGGGAAGCAAAGGTACGACCCCAGGTAGTTACACCAGGGGGATGTTTTATCATTGATTTTTCTAACCAGTCTTTTTCATTTTGATGCATGGCAATTTTTGCACCGGTAATCTCCTTGATTTCTTTTGCCGAGCCGATATGGTCCCAATGACCATGTGTAACAACAATTAATTTAATTTCGCCTGGTGCTATTAACAATCTATCTAATCATTTCATAAACGCTTTCTTTTGCTTTGGAGCACCAGCATCAATCATAATGGTTCGTTCACCTTGAATTAGATAACAATGATCGAAACCCAATTGCATAGTATGGACAGTAACTTCCATTTTAAATCTCCTGTGGTTTTTTCTTTAATATGAAAATTCCAATATTTCCGCTACTAACAATCTTTGATTGCAATATTTCAAACGGCTCGTTTGCCATTATTCCTGGAATCCCCTTTCTTTTCATAAATTCCCGATAATTTTTAAAATGTTCCCGACCTCCCCCTATTTCTGATAGCGTAATAAAACATTTTGTAAAAATCCCTTTCATTGTCCAGCGGTTTTCATAATGAAATTCGGTTAATAAAATGCGTCCCTCATTCTTGACCAGACGATTCATTTCTTTCATGACTAATGCCCTGGTAAAGATTGACATTTCATGCAATACAAATGATGCAATTATTAAATCGAAGTGGTTATCTGAAAATGGGATCTTTTCAGCGGCAGTTACAAATAATTGTGCCGAATTACCGAGTCTTTCTTTCGCTTTTGCAAGCATTGAAGGTGAAGCATCAATTCCATAAATGTCACACTTCTGATCCTTATATAATTCTAATTGTGCGCCAGTTCCACATCCCACATCCAGTACCTTCATCCCTGGTGAAACTGGACACATTTTTAAGCCAATTTGTCTTAGAGATAAATTAACTGGTTCAAAGATGATATCGTAGAATCCTGCAATTCGTTTATACGGGTCAGACTTCATTTCTTATCCTTATTAGCGCCCTGTTTAACTTGCGATTAGGTGATTAACCCGCAAAAAAAGCTATCACTTTGCAAATCACCACCATACCGTTATTTCCCTTTAATTGCTTTGTTAATGTGCTTATTTTCTGCTAATTCTTGAGTAAAAAAATTCCAAATTTACCACCACTAACTATTTTTTATCTTCAACTACAAAACCACAAAGTTCAATTAGACCTCGTAAACCACCCTTCCTCATAAAATGTCGATAATTTTTATAGTGCTAACGTCCAGCAGCAATTTCAGATACAGTAATTATAATTTTTGAAGAAAAATCCCTGAATCTTTTTATTTGTCTAGTATGAAAATCAATTAATACAAGTATTTAACGAATCAACAACATTTTCCTTGTCTCAACAGACGATTCGACCTGTAACTGATACAGATATATGCCCCCTGGTAACTCTGCTCCCTCATCATCTCGACTGTCCCATTGCACAACAAATTCTCCTGAACGATGTTGCCCACTTAGTAATGTTCTCACTTTTACACCTAATAGGTTGTAGATATTCAATGTCACATGTTGAAGATGACCGCTCTGAGAAATTGCATATTCAATCGACGTTCTGGGGTTGAATGGATTAGGATAGTTTTGCGATAAAATGTACGTTGGCTGAATGCCGTTATAATTTTTAAAATCAAACACACCGACAGGGCCTTGATATTCATAAGCACCAATATCGTATCCGCTGCCCGACGGCCGGGGATTCCCCTCGAAGTCCTCTGAGGGCGCTCCATTGCCGGTCCCTTTGTCCACCGCCGGGCTGTTAGCGAGCTGGTGGAGATCAAAGGTCGTGGGGTTCACAAAGATTTCAGCGGCCGTGTAAGCAACCAGTGAATGGGAATCTTGCCCACTGTATGTCGTCCAGTTCCCAGCCTCGATCTCGCTCAGCGAAAACTCGTCCTCGTAGCCGACCGATATAGCTCGAATGCCACTGTCGATGTGAAAGAGGTTGTAATCTCCCGTATAGACGCCCGCGTCCCTCACCTCGAAACCCAGGCCGATGTTGTCACCGCCGGCGATAATACAGTTATACATCTCCAGGGAGTCATTACTGCTCTCGATCCAGACATTGTAGCTCCTGGAATCCATGAAGGTGCAATTCCGAAGCACCGAGGTCCCCGGGTTGTAGCCCCAGTAGATCCCTGCATTGGCATTATTGCTGTCGTAGCTCAGGCAGTTGACCATCGTGGCCTGGCCCGTCAATTTGAATCCATCGTTCCAGCAGTCATACGCCAGGCAGCGATTCAGAATAACGTTATTCTGACTGCCGGGAGCGTTTTCGCCCACATCGAATCCGTCGTAAACGTCGTAGGCTTCACAGCGATTGAAGGTGAAATCATGTTGGCTCCCATGACCCAGAGCAAAGCCATCGACGTTCTGTCCGGGATCGCGACCGGTGTGCGCAACACAGTCGTTGAATATGCCATTATAACAATCAGCACCCCCACCTGGAGAAGCGTCAAATCCGTACAGGTCGAAGTGATGCATGACGACTCGATTAAGTTCGAAATCATGGGTTCCATTCCCGGCACCAATGCCGTAAGTGACATCGTGTACCACACAATCGGAAATTTCTATATTACTCGCATTCTCGAGCCATATCCCGTTGTCATTCCAGTTTCGAATCTCAAGACCAATAAGTTTAATGTACGACTTGTCCACGATGATACCGTTCTGTGATTCAATTACACCCGACCCATCGATTATGGGAATTTCACCTGGAAAAGCAGAAAACACGATATAGTTCGAAGTGTTTCCGTTTTGCTGCAAATATACATGTTCATGATATATTCCAGCTCTGATATAAACTGTATCACCCGCTACCAGTGTTTCAGCCGCATGTTGAATGGTGCGCCATGGTGAATTCTTAGTTCCTGGATTATTATCATTGGCAGAAGTGTGTTGAGCATCGACATAGTAAGTCGTTGCAGATAATAAACTGGGAATCAGCCAAATTACAAGAAAACCCAATTTTCCAACGTTAATCCATAATCTTATCCGCTTCATTGTGTCACTCCTTCTGATGATTTAATTCTCCAATTAATCACAGATTATTAATAGGCAATTTTACCTGCTTTTTTTCGATTATTTCAGGCCAGACTGCTTGCATCATTCGACTATTTTGCTGGTTATTTATTTCCGGAGAAGGCATTCTCTGGTCTTCGAAATATTTACGTTTGCATACGACTCTATAAGTAAAAGGGACGTATGATTCGCCACCTTGCAGTTCTACAACATCAAAACCTGTACTTGTTTTGTTTGTCACATATACTCCTTTGCAATCACCTTCAAGTTGAATAAAAGCTTTAAGAGGGTGAGCAGCGTCAATCGTGACGGTTTGCAAAAATCGCGGATCCAGTTCAATATGTGCTCTTCCGCTTTGAAGGGTACCATCACCATAATCTGTAAAATACACCTCAGTAGCCTCTTCAGAAAACAATCGAATTGGTGTGCCATCATCCAGTTTCACCTCTGCGGATTTAGTGCCTGATGCAGTGAATGTTCCTCTTGCATAAATTGCAGTACCAAAACGACTATGCCCCTCAACTCCAATCCCATTGTTAGCTTCCCCAAAAACGCCAGTAGTATTTTGCCCAGTTGCTCTTCCCTCGACACCTGTACTGTTATCTCCATTCGTTCCACCCGAGACTCCCTTGGCGCTCGTACCTTCGCCATATCCCGTCACTCCAATACCCCGCTCGTAATTACTGCTCCCATAAACTCCAAATATTCCAACTCCTTCAACACCACTACTACCATTACTTTTTCCAGTTACTCCAACGCCATTAACGCTTTGTCCTAAAATTCCGCTCTTATCATTGCCCCCGCCTGTCCAGCCAATGACTCCATAATCATTATCACTTCTACCGGTAACTCCAATCCCAGAAGTGCTATATCCGTAAACCCCACTTTTTTCAACTGTTCCAGTCCAGCCCACAATGCCATCATTATTATCGCTTCGACCTACGATACCTCTGCCATTTGTACTAAATCCGCGAACGCCTGCTTTTTCATTAGCACCTGTCCAGCCAACCACACCATCGTTATTTTCACTTCGTCCTGAAATGCCAAGCCCATTTATACTACGTCCATTAATGCCATCGCCATTGCCTAAATTTGAGACGAGCAGCATTGGACTTGAACTGGTACCTCTTGAAGTATCAGGACTGTTTTTTCTTAAATAGTCGCCGGCTGAGCCACCAGCGGGTAAGGCATCGGCTGGTACTTTACCGTTAGCGTCCAGAGGAAGCAGGGTATGCGGAGTCGGTGATTCATTCACACCGTATCCCTGCACTCGATCAGAATTAAGACTGTAAGCAGCGCTCGTCAATTGCATACGCGGTTCGAGTTCTGGATCGCTGCCAACCTGAATTCCCAAAAATAAGGGCTTATCAAAATCAATTCCGAGAGGGCTCACCATCCCAAGTACCACACCGAACATACCTGCCGACGCATTCACTTTTGGGTGGACTTCACTCCACAGTTCAGTGCCCTCGAAATCGTAAATTCGGAACGTGATTTGGTATTCTCCTTCTGCTACCGGTTGCTTGTTTAAATCTAACAGCATACCCTGATAGTTAATTATCCTTGGAACTTGAGCCAGCAGTCTGGTTGAAACAAGAACCAGCATCAGGGCAATTAGTAAAAAAGTTATTCGTTTCATGATAACCTCCCAGGTAAATTGAACATAAATTTCAATGGAATGCTATTTAACCAATAGCATTTTTTTAATATCCTGAAAAAGAACTTGGTATTTGTTCTTTTGGCTCATCGCTGGAGAAGCGGTTACGCGATACAAGTATATCCCAGAGCCTATTATTTTCCCCTGCTCATTCCGACCATCCCAAACTACTTGATTGGAGCCCGGCCCTTGAATTTGTGCATTCACGAGCAAACGTATGCGTTGACCGAATACATTAAATATCTCAACAGTAACAAGATATTCGTTTGGTAACTCATACCGGATAGTTGTTTGAGGATTGAACGGATTGGGATAGTTCTGATGGAGTTCAAAGGTCGTTGGTAGATCCTCTGCGTCTTCCTGATCGACTCCAGTTGGTTCAAATACAACTGTTTGCCAGAAACCTGACAACATAATATGATTCGCACCTTGCATATCCGCTACGCATGTCTCACCTGCTGTTGCCCGGTGGATAAAATTTGTACTGGTGGAACTGATTACTCCCCCAGAGCCAATCACATATCTGCCAAGTATGTAATTTGGTTGCGCTGTTTTAGAACTGTATGAGCTGGCATCTGGTTGAGCTTTGTCCTGCCCTGTCAGAACGATGGCGAACCAAAAGACAAAACCCAAAAACAAGAAAAGCTGAATCAGAATGGATGGCTTTTTCATATTCTTTCACCTCCATTTCAATTATGATACCTATAATTTGTCAATTTCCCATAGGTTAATCCCCTATTAATAGAAGGGATTAAATCATTGGGGACAATGATTCTCTTCATGGCTTGATAACTTATAGTATAACGTTAGTCTGAGCTGCCAAGGGATTAAGGGCACGTAACATACTGTTTAAAAATAACCTTAAGAGAGCACTAAGGCGGCCTAATATGCAGACGCCCTTGGTCAGCTCCAGACAGTGTTAGGTGTTTGAAAATATGCAACTTATCTTATGGCTTATTTGATACTATCGTAGAACAATTAATTTCTTTGTTTGGGCAAAATCGACAGCTTGCAATCGATAGAAATAGACTCCGCTTGGCATCTCCTTAGCGTTCCATTCCACTTTGTGTCGTCCAGCGGAAAGATGTGCCGTTAACAAGACTGCAACCTCTTCTCCCAAAGTGTTATAAACCTTAAGTGTCATGTGGCTGGAACTAGGTAATGTAAATTCAATGGTTGTATTTGGGTTGAACGGATTCGGATAATTCTGTTTAAGTGAAAACCAACTTGGAATTTCGCCAGTGTTTTCTGTCACTGAGGTTACTGTAGATTCTACACTTTGGAAGATCCCGTCACCTAAAGTTCCAACAAAAAGGTGTCCACTCACGTTTATAGCAAGAGACTGGACTTCGGTATTCGTCAAGCCGGTATTAACTGGCGTCCAACTGTCGCCATTATTGCTGGAATGAAAAACCCCGTCACCAAGTGTTCCGGCAAAAATATGATCAATTGAATTGATGACAAGAGATGATACGGCGGTGTTGGATAAACCTGAATTTATTTGTGTCCAACTGTCGCCGTTATTTGTGGAGCGATAGACTCCGTCAGCACCGGTGCCTGCAAAGATATGATCATTCGAATTAATAGCGAGGGCAAAGATATCAGAATCAAGCAAGCCGACATTGGCAGATGTCCAGTTAGCGCCGTTGTCCGTGGTACGGAAAACCCCGCCGAGCGTACCAGCAAAAATATGCCCGCTTGAATTAATTGCAAGAGATTGGATATCAGGATTCGTCAAACCGGTATTGGCTGACGTCCAGTTTTCACCATTATCAATGGAACGGAATACACCACCGCCAAGAGTTCCAGCAAAAACATGCCCGCTTGTATTAATGGTGAGGGCAAAGACATTAGTATGTGTTAAACCGGAGTTAACCTCCGTCCAATTGTCACCATTATTCTGGGAACGAAACACCCCTCCAAACAAGCCAAATGTGCCAGCAAAAATATCATCAAGCGGATTGATTGCAAGAGAAACGATTACATAGGTATTGGTCAAACCTTTGTTGACTGTCGTCCAATTCCCACCATCATCTTTGGTTCGGGAGACGCCGAAACCAAATCCGTCTATTCCTGCAAAGACGTCTCCTTTGGAACTGACAGCGAGAGCAAAGATTAAATCGTGATTAACAGATACCCAACTTTCGCCATTATTCTTAGAACGGAAGATTCCGCCACTTTCTGTACCTGCGAAAATATCGTCATTCAGGTTTATTGCAAGTGACCAGACTTCGGTATCCGTCAAACCGATATTAACTGCCGTCCAACTATCACCATTATCCGTGGAACGAAAGATCCCACCACCATTTGTTCCCGCAAAAATATGATTATTTGAATTGATGATAAGAGATTGTACAGAAGGGTCGGATAGACCTGAATTAATTTCGGTCCAACTGTCACCATTATCTGTGGAGCGATAGACTCCTTCTTCAGTGCCGACAAAGATGTGGTCATTTGAATCAATTGCTATAGCCCCGAAGAGCATAATATCAGCTAATCCCGAGTTGATTTGTATCCAACTGTTACCATTGTCGGTGGAACGAAACATCCCTCCAAGAAAGGTCCCCGCAAAGATGTGTCCGCTCGAATTGATAGCCAAAGACGGAATCCCCACGGGGAAACCTGGCAAGAGGACTGACGTCCAGCTTTGGCCATTGTCGGTAGAGCGTGCAACCGAATTTCCCCCTCCTGCAAAAATATGCCCACTCGAATTAATAGCCAGAGAAACGGCACCAGCATCAAAGACTTCTGTCCACTTATCGCCATTATCGGTCGAACGGAAGATCCCTGTCTCCGCACCTGCAAAAACATGCCCGTTTGAATTGATGGCGAGAGCACCAACATCAGGGTCTGTCAGACCCGCGTTGACAGCCGTCCAGCTTTCACCTTGATCCAGAGAAAGGAATACACCACGATCATCGGGTGCGGCGAAGATATGTCCACTCGAATTAATGGAAATAGACTGTATCCAACCGCTATGAGGTCCGTTTGTTTGCTGCCAAAAGTCCTGGGCGGTGCCATCCGTATTGACTGACAGCAATAAAATGAAAAACGAAATTAGAAATCTCACAACTCCACGTATGCAAACAAATTTGATTTTAGTGGTACTCATTTTTTTCATCACCTTTCCTTTAGCTTTGCTAATAATTTCAATTAAATTACTTGAAAGAGTGCATTTGAATTATTTATAACAGCACCTAACCTTGCTTATACTGATGAAAAAATATGTTTGATTTTAGATAATTTCTTATTATTTTAATAATTACAAAAAACAGAGGGGTAAAAAATTTTCGTTTAAAAGCTGACATCAGAATTAGTATAAAAAAATAACGTAACTGGAAAATCTCATAAAATAGAATTAATAAAATTTACGACTAATTAACGGCGGTTCTGGCTTCGGTTTGATGGAGTAAATTCCAAGAAAACTCCAGAGGTAACTTTTACAACACAATTGTGTATTCGTTTGAGAAAGCTGTTGAAGATAATTGCTAGAGAGCTTTGATAAATTACTAAACAATTCATCACCTACATTTAATTGAATTAAACTCATTTGGCTTTAATTCATCGTTTAGCACAATTACATAATTTAATATATTCCAGTATTATAAAATATATTAAATATATATTTATAAATCAAGTTTTTTTATAAAAATGTGCTTACTAACGGCAGGCTGAATGTGTGCCTCCATAGATTTGAAAACTACTCTGCGAATGCATACCAAAACTGCTTGAAAAACCGAAGCCCTGCCGTCCAGTGCAGCAACAGATTATGCCAAATTATTACTCAATTCATAAATCACATTCCTCACAGATTTTTGAATTTGGCTCAAACTCTAAAGTAACGTGTTCAATACCCAATTCATTTAAGGCTCTTTTTAATTTGGTTTTTTCCTTCTCAATTTCAACCAATGAAATGTTTTTATGGATTGCAATATGACAAGATAAAACTGTAAATCTACCATCGAGAGACCAAAGATGTATATCATGAACATTGTCTATTAATTCATTCCCCATTACTAATTTCTTTATCTTTTCAATATCAACATCATCTGTTGAATATTGAAAAAATATTTTTAGGATGTTTTTTTATGTTTGGCAAAATTTTAGATATGATGAATATCGTAATTACTATTGATAACAAAGGATCTAATATCGGCATATCAAAAAATAATAATATAATACTTATGATCATTATCGCTGACCAACCTAATACATCTTCCAATAAATGTAAAAATATTACCCTTTCATCTATCTTCTCACCTTTTCTTAATCGAAACACTGCAATTCCATTTATCAAAATACCTATAATAGCAAGTCCCAACATTCCTTTTGGATGAACTGATTCTGGATTGAATAACCTTGGAATCGCTTGAGTCAATATAAACATAGAGCCAAATAACAAAACAAATGAACTTGTGATAGCCCCTAATAGAGAAAATCTTCTGTATCCAAAAGTTAATTTATCAGTTTGTTTCTTGCTCGAATATCTCTCCATCAACCACGAAAATCCAATGGTTGCTGTATCACCTAAATCATGCACCGCGTCAGAAAGAATTGCTATGCCATTTGTTAATAGCCCACCGATTATTTCAATAATTGAAAAACTCAGATTCAACAAAAAGCCAATGGTCAAATTAGAATTTGAATCAGTCGAGCTTTCCGATGTATGATGATTATGTTTATGCATTATTTTTTTTATTCTTTTGCCATAACATTTAGCTTATAAGGACCTATAGAATCTAATGTTACGCCCTTTTTAGAATAGGGGTTTTGGTAGAAAAATCGCTTTCAATGCGTCAATAGAAATTATTCTTTAGCTCACATTTACGCACGAATGTTCGTGATACCCTACTATACATGTTTTTATCTCCATTAAGTTAGTGAATAGATTAAATTGTTTTATAGTCTTTACCGTAATCCCCCTTTCAAGAAATTCACGAGACAACCTAAAGCTAGAATCTCCCCTTTCTCGAATTGAATCACTCTACAAGAATGTGACATGGCGAGAACTACGAACGATCTCTACCTGCCAACCCTTCAGCTTTGTGCCGCCACAGATATGGTTTGCCAGATTTGTTCGACCTCCTGCATGCCAAAGACCGCAGGCATGTGACACTTCGTGCGCAAGGCAAATTGGATCCTTGCCTTCAACTGTTACGTAGTCAGCAAACGGTCCCAATGAGCACCCTTTATTATCTTTCACATCTCGAACAATGAATACAACAACAGGCGCTGCATACCCAATCAAACGGAGAAAAGCATTGTCAAAGCATTGAACATTGGCGTTGTTCTCATAATAGGTACCGTCCACCCAAAGATCGTCCCATAACGCGCCGGCACCACAGTTGGGGTCAAGATTACCTTTAGGTGCTGGGTTCTCCAGGGTGTGGATATCACTCACAATAAATTTCACGTTACAGGTATCTTTATATATTCGCTTGGCCTTATCTATGTCCGGCTGCAAGCTTGCTGGCGTCGCCATGGGTTTACGCTTTTCATCACTCAATATGATGATGCAGACCCGGAGCTTTTTGGGGAGATGCAGACCAAAAATTCCCGCAATGATATCCAGGACACTTACGATGCGCCAGAACAGGTCGATAAGACCACGCCACAACAATCCGATTAACCGCCCAATGATCGGGATAGAGAGAACCAAACCAACGACAACCGCTAAAAAATTCAACACATTGGTGATTAACTCACATACTATATATGTGACCCATTTACCAACCCACACCACTACCCACCGTACAACCTTTACAAACGTGGTGACAAGCCAGCAAATCCATCTGCGTGGATCATACCATTTCCTTTTTTTGCACTTTTCTTCAGTTTTCTTCACCCACTCTTCGATAGGCTTTTCGACCTTCTCTTCCACCCACTTTTTGTATTCGCGACATACTTTTGCCATGATTTATCTTCTCCCTGTTTTCAGAAATTCGACTTCACAAATCCATATTTTTTAAATAAAAATATAAATCAATATAATAATAAGTTAACTTTTGTGCAATCAGGGAATCCCTGATTTTGGGCTTCGAAAAACCTGATAATGTGGTCAGAGAATCACTGATAAAATCAAGCAATTGTTAAAGATGATTAAGGGTTTGCTTTAATTTTTGAGCCAGCCCCAACCTTTCAGAATAATAAATGTCATATAACTAAGAAATTAATCTATAATAGCATTCCAAATATCATTAAATAACTCACCCGAACGAGCGGATAATTCTTTTACGTCACTATACGAGTCAGCTGTAATGATCACGACAAGCTGCTTTTCCTGAACGATGTAAATTAATTGTCCCCCGTGACCTTCGGCATAAAATGTTTTTCTTTCCTGCCATGGATACCAATAGTAGCCATAGTTTTGATGGGATGTTTGCAGTCTTGTGGATTCTGCAATCCAGCTAGCAGAAACAATTTGTTCACCATCCCACACGCCGTTCTGCGCCATTAATTTCCCGATTTTTGCCATGTCTCTCGGTGTTAACCATAAACCAACTGCTCCAAATGTAAGGCCGTCAGCATGCTTTTCCCATTGATAGTTCTTAATCCCAAGTGGATTAAACAGGTATTCCACAGCAAATGCTTCTTCTGTTTTTCCGGTTACTTTTTGAATAATACCAGATAGGAGTTGCGGGTTGCCATCGCCGTAATACCAATCTGTTCCTGGCGCAAAAATTAATTTCCTGTGTAACACATATTCCAGGCTGCTTCCACCATAATTAAACAATTTCACCGTATGTACATCATCATCAAAATCCAATCCTGTTTCCATGGTCAGGACATGATGAATTGTAATTTCTCTTTTGCGAACATCATCATCAAAGAATTCCGGTATAAAATGATAAACCGTTTGATTTACCGATTCAATCAATCCTTTGTCAATTACCATTCCAACTAGAAGGGACGTAATACTTTTTGTGGCTGATTGAATATTGTGAAACTGATCCCTTTCCTTTTTATCCCTGCAATACGCTTCGGCTACGAGCTTACCGTTTCTAACGATGAGTAAGCTATGTATGGTCGGGAAAAAATCTTCGGAATAAAATTTTTGATAGACTCCATCTATATTATTACTCGTAAAACCTTCTTCAGCCGGAGTTGATATTTCCCAACCATCATTGAGCTGTTCAGGTGTGTAATATTGTTCTATAATGCCACTTTCCACTGGCAATTTAATATTTTCATCTTTTAAACAGCTTGAAAAAATGCATACGCATAAGATGGCAACGATGAATAATTGCTTGAATTTCATTCAAATTTCTCCCAATTAATAAAACTCTCAAAAAATAAAAGTCACTCCAAAATTATGAGTCAGAATACTAATTTCTTTGGAATATGACATACGATTATTTAAACAAGAAAATTGCCAAAACAAACGTTGTTCGAATTTTTTAGAATACCTGAATTTATATGCTAAATTCATATTTAGAGCAAAATGTTGATGAATAGAGGTTAACTTCATATTGTCATGAAATTCAGCAATGAGCCATGAAAATTTAGGATTCAGTACTTTATAGAGAAATCGTTCCGGTGGTCTTGATACTAAAGCTACGAAAGGGGTATTAATTTCAAGAAGAAATGAACTTTTATCTGATTTTTGATAAATGAATATGCAATCCATTCCTAAGTCATAAGAAGTAAGCCAGTAGATATGACTGTCATCCCAATTCGTGTAATATGTGCTATGTGAATTGAAACCGGTTATTCCACCCAGAAATAAACTAAAATCCTGTTTGATGTTTTTAACTTTTCGTGTGTATCTGTAATTGATAGAGGGATTAATGACAATCGAGGCGCTTTCTGGATCATAGCGACTTTTTAACAGGTTAAAATTGAGATTTAGCTCAACCTTTTGCTTTGACACCTCTTTTGTTTTTTCGTATGAAAAACCAAGTGAGGGGAATAAGCCCCGGTGTCTAATATTGTTTAAAACCTTTTCTTTGACTTGGTACTCTTTTAAACCAATGGAAAGTTCGAAGTCATTCCCACTGCTTGTAATTTTTTCCTAAGACAAAACAATGCTCGGACGAAAAAAAATCAAAATTAGGATTATAGATATACTATTTTTCACCTTTGTTCCCTTTAAATGAAGTTATACCAAAATTTGGTTAATAGATCACACAATAAAAATAATAGGATTCCGTAAAGATGAATCCAACTATGGTTATCATGAGGAGACTCAAATCGTGTGTAGCTGTTTCATGCTTCATTATAAATTTAAGTAAGAACGGCATCTTCCACAATCCACTCTTTTATCAACCGGTTTTCAATCAGGTTTTGTTTATTGAAGGGATCATTGAGAATGATTTCAGAAACTTCTTCCAGACCATTGTATGAAAATGAAATAATACCGCCAGAATTGTCGGCAAATGTCCCTCCCATGTAATCTTCCATATTAGTATTTTTCCAATAGTCATTATGTTGCGGGCGGTACCATTTGTTTTATTTTATCGTAGTGAGTCTTTAATAGAAAAATATAGCGCTTTTCTATAACATCTTCCCTTTCCTCCATTTTTAAATCTAAATATTTTTATAGTCACTTTTTAACGAGCGATTGTAAATACGCGTTCAGGTTGGGCATATCATCTCCTTTGAACTCTGGCCAAGGCAACTTTTTTTCTGTCACTTTATCAATCATGTGAGGCGCGTGGTTCCACATGATTTGAACCATATCGACCGATGAAATAGTTTCTTTCAGCTTAGATAAATCTGGTCCAACATTCGTCCCCTGTCCTCTGATGGAATGACAATTAATACAGCCCTTGTCTGAAAAGACTTTTTTCCCTTCTTCTGGATTACCCGAATAATCGCTGAATCGAATAAAATAGATATAAGCGATTACATCCGCCATTTCTTCTCCGCTAAATTTGGGATGTGGTATCCCTTTCTCCCGCATTAATTTCCACATTTTAGGACCATGATTCCACATAATTCCTGCGATTTCAGTTACGCTGTTTTCCAGGCTAACCGTTGCAAAATCAGGACCTAACGTACCACCTTTTCCGCGCACAGCATGGCAAAGATTACAAGATTTAGTTTCGAATAGCTGTTCTCCCTTTTTAGGATCGCCTGGAAGCATATACTCCGATTTAACAAAAGTTGGTTGAGTTAAACTCTTAATCGCTGCGGTTAGATCAACAATTTCGTCATCCTTGAATTCGACGAACTCGAGATTCATCCGTTTGAGTTGTTCTTCTATTTTGGGACCATGATTCCACATCGCTTGAGTAATATAAAGCGGAGAGACATACTGTTTTAATTGACTCAAGTCGGGACCTACATCGTCCCCATATCCGCCTATTTTATGGCATTTATAGCAGTTTTTTCGCTCTAGTATCTTTCGCCCTCGAAACTCGTTACCCGGTTGACCCAGATAGTGCAGATAACAGAGATATGCAATGAGCTCAGCCATTTCATGTTGAGTGAATTGTGGTATCTCAAGTCCCATCTGGTTAGCCTTTTTATACATATCTGGTGCATGGTTCCACATGATGCCTGCTAACTGAAGAAAACTTCCATAAAAGAGATTTTTACATAGATCAGGTCCTACTTTTCCCCCTTGTTCCTGGACGGCATGACATTTTGCACAACCTTTCTGTTCGAATACTTTTTTTCCCGCCATCGGATTCTCTGGTAATGAAATATCCTGTCCGATTAAATTCCAGCCAATCCAAAATAAGGGTAAAATAAGAATCACGGTAAAAATTATCTTCTTTTTTATTGGATTAATTGTATCCATGGCTCATCTCCTCATTTCATGAAACTTTGAAAACAAATTAAATGAATAATTACTTTTGAGATTTATTAATAATGTCTTGTAAATAGGAATACAAGTCAGACATTTCATGTTGCTTGAATTCAGGCCAGGGCAAATCTTTTTCCAGCATTCGTGATTTCATGATCGGAGCGTGGTTCCACATAATTTGCACCAGTGCGATTGGCGATGCCAGCTTTTTCGACTGTGATAGATTGGAGCCAATTAATTCTTTTTTTTCTGACGTCCAATGACACGAAGCGCACCCCTTCTTTTTGAAAACTTCTTTTCCCTTTTCGGAATCACCTTTTCGATCCATAAAAGCGATGAAATAGAGGTAAGCAATGAGATCAGCCATCTCTTTGGCGTTGAATTGAGGACGAGAGACACCTTCCTTTTCCATTCTCACCCACATATCTGCCCCGTGATTCCACATTACTCCAGCGATTTCAGTTACACTCTTTTTCAACTCAACTTCAGCAAGATCGGGCGCTAAATCACCTCCTTCTCCATTAACAGCATGGCATTGAATACAGTCTTTTTGGACAAATACCTGTTTGCCAATTTTAGGATTCCCAGGAGACATATAGATTTTTTCTCTGACACCTTCATGACTGATCTGACGAATATAAGCACTCAAATCTACTATTTCCTGACCAGAAAGCCACGGTCGCTTTGCGCCCATCTTTTGCATCAGCTTATCCATTGCTGGACCATGATTCCACATCGCTTCTGTCATATATAGTGGAGACAGGTAGCTCTTCAATTTATCCAGTTCAGGACCAGCCGCCCCTCCTTTGCCTCCTACTGAATGGCACTTTAGACAACCTTTTGCAGAGAATAAAATTTTGCCTTTGGCAGCATCTCCCGGTTTGCCTAGGTAAGGCAAATAGTATAAATATGCCATCAGTTGTTCCATTTCTTGTTGAGAAAACTGGGGGCGTGGTACATCAATTTGTCTCATTTTACGATTCATTTGAGGTGAATGATTCCACATGACGCTCGCCAGATCGAGAAAACTGCCCAAAAATTGTTCTTCTCCCAGATCAGGCGCCACATCTCCTCCATAACCGTAAACCGCATGGCAGCGGATACAATCTTTTTGTTCAAACACAATACGTCCTTTTAATGGATCTACGGGAAGGGATACTTGCATTTCCTGACCACTGCTATAAGAGAATAATCCATTGATTATAATAAAAAAATAAAGTAACTTTAATCGAATTTGATTGCACTTTTTATGCATATAGCTACTCCATAAATTTTCCTAAATAGAAATAAAACTGCCAATTTTTTATTTACTTATGGATTTTAAATACGCATTAAGATTGGGCATATCATCACCTTCAAATTCTGGCCAGGGAACTCTCTTTTCTGCCATTTTTTCTTGCATATGAGGAGCATGATTCCACATTATCTGTACCATTCCTATCGGGGAAATAATTTCCTCTAATTCTGCTAAATCCGGACCTACATTAATCCCCTGCCCCTCGATGGCATGACACTTTGAACAATTGTTTGCAAAGACTTTTTTGCCTTTCTCAGGAACACCTGACTGATCATTAAATCGTATAAAATAAATATAAGCGATCACATCAGCCATTTCCTGACCACTGAATTTTGGATAAGTCATACCCTGGTCTTTCATTAACTGCCACATCTGGGGACCATGATTCCACATAATCCCAGCAATTTCAGTTACACTGCTTTCCAAACTAACATCAGCAAAATCGGGACCTAAATTTCCACCTTTTCCATGAACAGAATGACAGTTGCTACAACCTTTGGTTTCGAAAAGCTGTTCACCATTTTGGGGATCACCTGGTAGCATATACTCAGACCTAACGACGGTGGGGGAAGTTAAGCTTTTTATCGCTGCTGTTAGATCTACTATTTCATTAGCCTTGAATTCAACGAATTGAATATTCATGCTTTGTAATTGTTCCACCATATGGGGGCCGTGATTCCACATCGCTTGTACAAGGTACAGAGGTGATACATACTGTCTTAATTGACTCAAGTCCGGACCTACATCGCCGCCTTTATTACCTATTTTATGACACTCATAGCAGTTCTTTTGAGCTAATATCTTCTTACCTCTGAATTTATTACCCGGTTGTCCCAGATAACGTAAATAGTAGAGATAGGCGATGAGTTCTGCCATTTCATTTTGATTAAATTTGGGTATCTCCAAATCCATTTCTCCTGCTCTATCAAACATCTCAGGAGCATGATTCCACACAATCCCTGCAAGTTGAAGGAAACTCCCATAGACCAGGTTTTCAGCTAAATCGGGTCCTACCTTCCCCCCTTCTCCTTGAATGGCATGACAGGAAATACAGCCTTTCTCTTTAAATACTCTTCTACCCAGCAGCGGATTATCTGGCAATATATTTTCCTGTCCTATAAGCGTTTGGACATTGAAGAACAGAGGGACAATTATAATCAGAAAAAAATTCTTTAACTTATCCATAATTCTAACTTCTCCTTTTATAAATAAATTTCCAGCTAAGTGAGCTTGCCAGGCGATATTTGATACGGCTTTGGGGGAGTAAAAGCCTACCTTCTAATTGTATACTCAATCGGAATATTTTCGGAGGTCAGGCTCATCATATAAATTGTCAGAGCTTTTGTCTCCTCATCAGTCAGCCCAAAATCTGGCATTTCAGTTTCTGGATTAACAAGCTCAGGTGTTTTTAAAAATTTAAACAACCATTCTGGATTCCGTTTACTTCCTATATTGGTCAAATCAGGTCCCAGATTTTCTCCTGATCCAGAAATTTTGTGGCACTCAGAACATTCATATTCTTTATAAAGTTCCCTGCCTAAAGTCAATAGCGGCGCTTCTTCCACTTCATCCTGGTGGCATTTACCGCATGAGCCCTGGATATATTCATCAACCAACAAAGGTTCATGCCAATGTTCCACGTTTCCATGGGCTGCCTCAGAAGTAGTCGCCCGTCCCTGACCGTGGTGACAGACTGTGCATCCAAATTTTTCGAAAGGATGTTGGAGAGGATCAGGATGTGATTTGAAAGGATGGTCGGAATATGTTCCGGCCCTCTCCACAGCGAGGTGACAGGAGGTACACCTGTCTACTCGATCCAGATCCTCCAGTACAATCTGTTCTATCTTTAGCTTTCTGTTTTTTATAGAGATCCTCAATTCCTCGCTGTTGGCTCGATCATATTCCAACTGGTTGAACATCTTTTGATATCGCTTCCATTCTCGATTGGAGTCCTTTCTGACGGTTAGAACAAATAAAGTTAAAGAAACCACACCAGCTAAGGCAAACAGCATATTCATTCTATGCATAATTGTTATTCCCATTTAATTTATTATTGAACCGTGGGCCATTCCTGCCAGGGCCAGTACCAATGCCAGCCTGGACCTCTGAAAAAAGTCCCAATAATTATAAGCACGATCATTCCCACTGCAATCAAAGTAAATATTGTAATGGCAAATTTCCTATCCCTGGAGAACCAGATACCAACTCCTTTTGGACTGCGGTCTATGTAAGGAAGCAGCACCAACCCGATTATGATAAGAAATGGCACCATTATACCACCGATGAAAGCTGAATAATGTACCAGTTCCTGTAAACCCACAAAATACCACGGAGCTTTTGCTGGATTAGGAGAGCGCATTGGATTAGCAATCTCTTCCAGGGGTGCATTAAACAGTAAAGAGAGCAGGTGAAGAATAATAAATGCACAAATGGCATAAATAAGTTCACGATAAACAAGATGGGGCCATGTAAATTCCGTATCTTCGGGTTCTTTCTCTACCATTGGCGTCGTGTCTTCAACCAGAGCCATGAGACCATAAGTCTTGTTCGGATCTTTAGGGAAAACCTCTTTTGTTGTTTTATCTCTCATATATTTTTCCTTTCCAGTAAGATGAAACTTATGCCCCTTCGGAACTCTCCTCTATTGGCGGTCCGGAGATACCGCCATCCTTCCGAATACGCCAAAAATGAATTGCCATAAAAAAACCAGCCAGCAGCGGCAGTGCCACGACATGAAGCGTGTAGAACCGAATCAGGGCACTTTGACCGACGATATTACCACCCAATAAAACATAGCGCAAAGTCTTTCCCACTAAAGGGGTATAGCCTGCAATATTCGTCCCCACGGTAATGCCCCAATAAGCAAGTTGATCCCAGGGTAGCAGATATCCTGTGTAGCTTAAAGCTAACGTTAAAACTAACAATACTACCCCAATCACCCAGTTGAACTGCCGCGGCGGTTTATATGCGCCGGTGAAAAAAACACGGCACATGTGCAGAAAAACTGAAGCAACCATAGCATGGGCGGACCAGCGGTGCAGGCTGCGTAATAAAAGTCCATAAGAAACGACAAAATCCAAATCTTTCATGAGGTAATACGCTTCTTTGGTTGAGGGCACATAGTAGAACATCAGCAACACACCTGTAACGGTCAATACCACAAACAGAAGAAAGGATAGCCCACCCAAGCCCAGAGTATAACTGAATTTCAAGGCGTGCTTCCGCACCTTAACTGGATGTAAATGCAACAAGACATTATTGGTAATGACCAAAGATTGATTTCTCTCTGTATCAGGATAACCGTGCCGTACCACCGACTTCCAGATTTGACTATTAACCACTTTTTTTATCAGTCTGCTGAAGAGATTGTTACTCATATTTTTCCTCCAAAATGATAGCGCTCATTAAACGGTCTATTAATCAAAAAAACTTTAATTTTGAGTTAGGTTTTGGTATAAAGACCGTACGTAGAGTGTGAGGGCGTGAAATATGTTCTGTTACGCTCCACGCTTTACATTTTCCACTGTTCCTTTTAATTTGGATTCTCGTTCCATTACTAGTCGGTTTAAAACGAGGCTTCGCTATAATTTTATTACACCTTAAGCCGATAGTTACGATCTACCACGTCAGCTATATCGACTTGTAGCACCCCGCCTTCTGTCAGCACGATGCGAAACCTTGGCAGGGGGCTCTTTGCTGGACCTTTTGTGACTAAACCGTTTTTATCAAACACAGCACCATGACAGGGACAGAGAAAGTTCTGCGCATCTTTTAGAACTGTGCATCCCAAATGGGTGCAAACGGCTGACATCGCAAAAAATCCAGTCTCATCCCGGACAATATAAAGCTTTTTCTCATCATTATATATCACCGTGCCTTTGGGATAATCCGCAGGTATGCCTACTTTAATCGTAGTAGGAGGTTCATAAAGCACATTAGGGAAGAAAAATCGCACCGTTTCTACGGCGGCTCCCGCACCTGTTAATGTTATACTACTCCAACCCACCAGCGAGAAAAAGTGCCGTCGCGAAATTCTATTATTCTGTTCTTCCTTCTTATCATTCATAAACCTGGTCCTCCTTAAACTCAAAAACTTCCATCGTTATCGCTCCTGTGGGACAGCGCTCGTGGCAGAGACCACAACGGATACAACGTTCTTCGTCTTTAATGATTGCTGTTCCTGACATCGCTGTCTCACCGCTTCGCAATTCCTCCCAGGAAGCGCCGTACCTGGCTTCAATCAGTGCTGCCAACTTTTCATTAATTTCCATCTCATCCAATTTTATCAACCTCAGACAGTATTCAGGACAGACATCGACGCAGCCGCTGCAAAGGATACACTTCTTGCTATTAAAAATAGTATTGATGGCACATTTAAGACATCGCTTTCCCTCTAAAATTGCCGCATTATCTGAATATCCCAGCTCGACTTCAGCGATGCCGACCCTCCGATCGATGGGTATGGTAGGCACCTTCTGACGCGGTATCCGGTCGTAATCCTCGTACCGGTCGTAAGACTTTATTAGCCTCATCCGCATTGTTTTTTGCGGCTGCTTTTTGCCTGTAATATATTCATCGATAGCCCTGGCTATTTTTTGTCCGTCGGCAATCGCATCGATGATAAGGCGAGGACCAAAGGCTACATCACCGCCAGCGAAAATGCCCGGAGCTGTGGTGGCTAAAGTTTCAGGATCAACAGCTATCGTGCCCCTGGGCGTGACCTTGATTCCATCGCTGTCTTGTAAAAAGGAGAGATCGCTTGCCTGACCAATAGCCAGTATGACTGAATCACCCTCTATAACTGACTCCGTATTCTCAATGAAGGTAGGATTAAAACGCCCCTGGTCATCAAATACTGATTTCACTCTAATTGTCTCTAATCCGATCACTTTACCATCCCGACCCAAAATTCGACCTGGACCGAGCCTGGTATGAATTGCCACTCCTTCTCCGATCGATTCTTCGATCTCCCAATCGTGAGCTGGCATCTCTTCCCTTGACTCCAGGCAGATCATGTGGACCTCTTTCGCTCCGAGGCGGAGAGCTGATCGGGCTGCATCCACAGCTAAAGTCATTTTTTCTTCGCTTTCGGCAGTCGGCTCTGATAATTGAAGGAGTGCAGCGCGGGATGTATCGAGGGCGACTTTCAACTCTCCCTTACTCATTTTATCGATATCTTCTGTCTGGCGCATCACTGATCGCGCCACATCAACTGCCACACTTCCACCACCGATAACCAGAACCCTATCCCCAAGCTCCACACGGTATCCCAGGTTGACGTTCAATAAAAATTCCACGCCTTTTAGAACGCCGTCCAATTCCATACCCTCGATGTTCAGCTCTCTGCTTTTATGTGCACCAATGGCAATCATTATGGCTTTATACCCCTGATCTTTGAGATCATCTAGGGTGAAATCTCGACCCACGGCTGTTTTCGTTCTTAGTTCCACACCCAGGTTGAGAATGGCATCCACCTCCAACCTGATGACGTCACGCGGCAACCTGTAAATGGGTAGACCCAGATAAAGCATCCCGCCAGCTACCGCGCTGGCTTCAAAGACAGTGACATTATAACCCAATCGTGCCAGATCATGAGCAGCGGACAATCCCGCCGGTCCAGCACCGATAATTGCCACCTTCTCCTTCTTCTTCTCACGGGCGGCGACTCGGGCTCCATGCCCTAAACCGAGATCATGGTGATCGGTTGCTGTTCTTTTGAGCGCCCGAATAGCAATAGGTTGATCGATAACACCCCTCCGGCAGGCGTCCTCACATGGATGGGCACACACCCTACCGCAGACATAAGGAAAGGGATTTGGCGCCCTTGCTAAAGTATAAGCATCTTCATACCGACCTTCTGCAATCGCAGACACATATCCCCCAGAATGTGTATTCACCGGGCAGGCATATTGACAGTTTATCAGCTTTCGATAATATTCAACATCTGGTATTTCTACAAGGAATTTTTTTTGATTCATAATTTTGTTCTTTCCATTTCGTTCCGCTAAAATACATTTCGCTTTCTTAACGACAAATTATACCCTTCATTATCAGGTAAGGAATTATAATATAAAGGAAAGTATCCCTGATAAGGTACGCAAAGATAAACAACAGCAAAATTTTTAAACCTTTCTTTTTTATAATACCTTTAAAACCCTCCTTCCGAAAAATTGCAGCCCATTCCTGCATACTTTTTGTCTTTAAAAGGTTAAAAGCCATGTGAAATCCTTTAATTAATCAGCAAACCAGGTCTCAAACTCACGATCGGGCAAATACGATTTTAACCGTTCTTGAGTTTCTACTATGCCCTTTTCCTTCCCCTCATGAATTTCCCAGATGGAAATGATTGGGAAAAATTTTGTAAACAGGACATAAAGGAGAATAAATGCAGCAAAACAACCTGCCATAATTGACCATTCCACCCAGGTGGGAAAGTAAAGTTTATGCTCTACCGGAATGCGAGGATTCACCAACGTCGGAACAACAATGGTATAACGTTCCAACCACATACCAATAATTACAGATGCCGAGGCAACAACGGTACCGGTTATGGTTCGTGTTCTGGAATTGCATAATATAACTACCGGAATAATAAAGCAAAACAACGCCATTGCCCAGAAATAAGGAGCATACGATCCGGTGAGTTTATCATAAAACACAGCCATTTCTGTTGGTTCAGCACCATAATAAACTGTAAGGTATTCCGCAAAAGTAAAATACAACCACAGGAAACACATGGTTAAAAGTAATAGTCCCAGATTATTAAAATGTACCGGTCGTAAATAATCTTGTAAGTGATTTACGTGTCGAATAATAGCCATGGCGATAATAATGGCGGCAATACCAGAAAAAATAGCTCCAACGACAAAGTAAGGACCAAAAATAGTACTGTGCCACATAGGCTGAATGGTCATCGCAAATACCCAGGATACAACTGTGTGAACAGAAACAGCAATCGGTACAACAAGAATAGCCATAACTGCAATACCAATGTGCAATTTTCGTTGCTGGCTGGATTTATTAGACCAATTTAAGGAAAGAATTTTGTATAACCATTGTCTTTTTTTTGTTCTTTTCCTTAATAGAGCGATGTCAGGAATCAGTGGCAAATATAAATAGATTGTACTTGCGGTAAGATAAGTTGTAACGCTAACTACATCCCATAAGAGTGGTGATTGTATTTCTCCATGGAGAATAATATTTAAAACACGATCTGGTCTTCCTAAATCAATTACAATATTGGCGACACCAACAAACAGTACAATTACTGTAATCACTTCTGCTGCCCTGGTAATAGCTCGACGCCATTCAGCCTGTACCAGGCGGAGAATTGCCGAGATCAAAGTCCCGGCATGACTGATTCCAATAAAAAACACAAAATTGGTAATATAGAATCCCCATGTTACAGGTCTGTTCAAACCAGTAACACCTAGTCCCTGTTTATATTGATAGAGCCAGGCATAAGCAGCCCAGCCGATAATAACGAAAAGAACTCCTACAATCCAATAAAATTTTTTCTCGGTGTGTAAAATGGGATGATAGAGAACATCATCTGACTGTTTCATATTATTCATAAGGCTCTCCCTCGGAAAGATAGATCACGTTAGGCTCGGTTCCAAGTTCTTCAAGTAAACGAAATGCCCTGGTACTCTTTGCCAATTTTGAAATTTGACTATTATCATCGGCAAAGTCTCCAAAGAAAAGAGCTCTGGAAGGACAAATTTGCACACAAGCTGGCACATAGTCTTCTTCACTCAGTTCACGGTTCTCAACCCTGGCTTGCTCCCTGGCTTTGTGAAGTCGATGATGACAAAAAGTGCATCTCTCGACGACTCCCTTGGTTCGAACAGAAACATCTGGATTCAAGGACTTATCCATAGGCTCTATCCATTGAGGTGAATACCAGTTGAAATACCGGACACTATAGGGACAATTATTGACACAATAACGGCAGCCGATGCAACGACGATAAATCTGTCCGATAATGCCCGTCTCTTCGCTTTTGTAGGTCGCACCAACCGGACAAACCTTTACACATGGGGGATGGCTGCATTGCATGCAGGGTCGAGGCAATAACTGGATTTTAACTTCAGGATATTCCCCTTCGATTATGGGCACAAGATCCATCCAAAAAATGGCTCGCCCCCGTGTGGATTCCTCCTCTCCAACAATCGGAACATTATTTTCTGCTCGACAAGCCGAAATACAGGCTCCACATCCACTACATTTGTCCAGGTCTATTACCATTCCATATCTGGGCATTCAATTGTTCTCCTATTAATTCTATTTTGACTAATAATAAAACTTATTTCCTTGTTAATATTACTTATAATATCAATTCATACTTATCTTCAAAATTAGGATTTTTCATTCTTTGGTCTTGAAGTGAGCTCCAACCTCTGAAGATTTTAAGCGCAATAGAAAAATACCAATATTACCCCCACTCAAAATTCTCTTTTTATCAATTAACAAGCCGTGTATTGATATAAATTCAGACAGACTTTTATTGGTCATAAAATTACGATAATTCTTAAAATGCTCTCGACCAACTCCAATCTCTGCGATAGTGATAATGCTCTTATATATCCATCCTCTTAAGGATCGAATTGTACCAGGATGAAAATCAATGAATAAAATCCCACCATCTTTAACAAGAGTATGTTTTGATTCTTTTATCGCAGCGGAACGAGTTGCGGGTGGCATTTCATGCAGGACTGTTGAAAAAATAATAAGGTCGAATTTTCTATCTGGATAAGGCATATTAGAAGCTTCACCTAAATAAAGATTCGCACGTTTACCTAATCTAATAGGCGCTGCCTGGAGCATAGAAGTTGAAGTACCGATCCCAAACACTCTGTGCACCTAACTTTTTGATAAAGTTCGAGGTGAACTCCTGTTCCACATCCCACATCGAGAATAAACATTCCTTTGCTTGGCGGAAATATCTTCATATCAATTGCTCTTAAACCACTATTAAGAGGTTCGAACAATGTGGTATACCAGCCACCTACTTTTCTATAAGTATCTTTACTCATATATATATAACTCCGATTCGCTCTGCTTATTTATTATTCTTTCATGATGTAGTAGATTAAAAGCATAATTTGATTCTTATTTTGAAACTCGTTCTAATCTTATCCTCGTTTCTAACCAGGCATTTTGGTTAGTCACTGGATCAGAATATGATAGGAGAATAGGAATTGGATTCGTCCCTTTCTTATCTGCAAATTTTCCATAACCGTTGTGACCGAGACCAATCGGAATACTGATGATTCCTGGAGCTGCGGCCGGATAAACGTGAACCTGAACTTTTATCTTCCCTTTGGAAGTTACGATCCATACCCAGTCTGACTCATGTAGTTCGATTTTTTTTGCCTCTTCTGGATTGATTTCAATCCAGGAATTCCATCTCTTTTTGATGTGAAGTCCAAGAATTTCCAGCATTGTCGGTTGTTTCGCCCCATCACCTGCACCAAGGGCAGTAAGTAAATAAGGATTCAGATATAACTTAAATTCATTATCATCATCGGATGAAGAATACAGATTATAATGCGGTATAAACCAGTCATCTCCCATTTCGTAGAAACCCATTTTTTTGAGCTCTGATGTTGGAATATATTTCTGTAATTTTTCGAACTCTGACTTTAACATCTGTGAATAAAACTCAAATTTACCTGAAGGTGTATCATAATTTATTGATCCTTCTTGAAATTTGGGTTCCCACCAGCCGCCTTTTTCCTTCAGATCATTCCAGAATTCATCAAATGACAAATAGGCGGGATAACGCCATCCTCTTTCTTCCAGAAAACGTATCCAGGATTCGTCATAAGATTCCGTGAAAATTGTACCCCTTCCTGAATCATAGACGCCTTCGGTAATTGTTTTTAAATAGGTTTCATAATTTTCCCAAGGGAGACTTTCTGCCACATTACCGCTCAGGTTGTGTGATAGTTTGAGCATCACATCACCAAAATCCTTGGTATCGTATAATGGTGTCAACACAGGTGCTGAAATCCCCAGATGAACGTTTGCGACATTAATTGGCGAGGTCACTGCCTGCCATTTCTCCAGAAAAACATGATCGGGAAGAATAAGATCGGCAAATTGAGTGGTCTCATCTGCAAAGGATGAGAAACTCACGATAAAAGGTGTTGTTGCCAGAGCTTTATGTAATTCCTTGTCGTTTGTAGTATAATAGAGCGGGTTGGCGTTATAAAGGAACAAGCTTTGAATTTGGCGAGGAGAATCCTGATTTAAAAGATGTAATAGCGAATCAGCACTGATCCAATTACCATTCAATTTTGCAGCAGATGAGAATTGATTGTATTTATGAGTATCTCCCTCGTTTGAAATCTCTTTATTTTTGATTGGGGATAACTCTGTAAACGGCACTTTTTTTCTGGGAACAACTCCGCCAGCCGCTCCAATATTACCTACCAGCGCATTTAGTGCATGAACCGCAAGTACTGTATGAACGCCATTTGAAGTCCAGGTACAACGATTCCCTACCAGGGCTAACGCTGGTTTGTTATTAGCAAATTCATTCGCTAACCGCACTAACGTTCGCGGTTGCACGCCGGTAATCTGGGCTACAACCCGTGGTAAGTAGTCCCGTAAAACAAGTGTCTTAAAGCCGATGTGATTTGTTCCGTTCCGATCTTGCCAGTCATTAAAACCAAAGGTATTGTTCTCAATAAATTCTTCATTATATTGCTGCTCCCTGATTAATAGGTGAGCAATGCCGAGCGCCAGCGCTCCATAAGTGCCAGGCTTAATAGGTATCCATTCGTCAGCTTTAATGCCAGTAACCGAGAGTTGTGGATCGATTTGAACTATCTTTGCCCGTGAGCCAGGTTTTTCCCTTCTGGTATAACCGAACATCCGAATATACCATCCCAATGCAGGTTCTGATTCTAGAAAGTGCGACCCAAAACTCAAAATGTAATTCGTCCGTTCCAGATCATAAACATAGTCCTGTTTGTTACCATGCATTAATTGATAATGAGTCTGGTTGGGAAAATTCAGACCAGTTTTAAAATAGTAAGGAGTTCCAAATGTATTGGTAAATCTTCTCAATAACCGATCCAGAGGCTCGCTGATGTTATTGACCAGAAATAATAACTTACTTGATTGATTCGATTCTCGTAGGCTTTTTAAGTTGCCCGCGACCGCCTCGATCGCTTCTTCCCAGGTGATATTTTGCCACCGTCCTGAACCTCGTTCACCCATCCTTCTCATGGGATTCTTAATACGGTCAGGATTATATAAAATTTCAAGTCCAGCCTGTCCCCGCATACAAACTCCACCTCGATTTAGAGGATGAAGCTTATTGCCCCTAATATTTACAGGCACTCCATCTATAAGCCGTACAGAAATGCCGCATCCGCACTCACAAAGACCACACAAAGAATTGACCCAAGATTCAATTCCTGGACCAGATAAAAATTCCTCCTCAGAATAATTCGGTGATGATTGCAAACTGTTCAGCATCCAGCTGGTGAGTCCAACTCCAGCAGTGGCTCCGCTTAAAAGCTTTAAGAATTTTCTTCTATTTAATTCCACAGTTTTACCTTTTTATTTGAATAAGATTGACATGTATTTAATCGGATTCATTTATGACAGGCAATACAATCGTTATCGGCATTCATTTTTTCATGACACTTCATGCAAAAGCTCATGGATAACTTCACCGCTGGGCGTGTAGGAGGAGAACTTAATTGTTCAACCTTACCGTGACATTTTTCACATTCGATTTGGGCAATCTTCACATGCCGCTGGTGAGAAAAGTACACATCCTGTGGCATACGGTAAACATGATTCCACGCCAATACTTTGCCACCAGCAGCCAATTCCAGCAGTTTTTTCTCCTCTGAACTTTCAGTGAGAGCCTCTTCATGACATTCGAGACAGGCTCGTAATTGAGGTAATCCGGCTTTAGGAAGGGTTTCCACGTATTGATGACATTCATTACAGGATAGACCAGCGTCTTCGATATGTTTCTTATGATTATAGTTTATTGGCTGTGTAATGCTTGAACCACGAGAGATAACAAAGTTTGCGATGATTATCAAAAACAGAATCACAAAAATTAGCGGTAATATTTTTTTCATGTTTTTATCTCTTAAAATTATTGACTGTAAAAAGAAGGCAAAAATTATATTCCGACTTATTGATTTCCAATATACCTTTCAAATTTTCGGACTGCGTTCATCACCGAAATTCGGACTTCATTTTCCTCAAGTGGCTGAAGCAAATAATAAAATATTCCTGCCATTCGTGCTTTTCTCTCCGTCTCCAACGATTCATCATGAGCGATAGCAATAATTGGTAAACCGGGATCTATTTTTCGCAAAATTGGAATTGCTCTCAGTCCATCTAACTTTCCTTCACAGGATTGTTGACATAAGCCAATTAATAGCACCTGGTAATCGCCAGGGCAGAGGTGTTGAATTGCATTCTCTATATCCTCGAAATGCTGAAAAGAATAGGCTTCATTGCTTAAGATATTTTGTAATAATTCTGCAGTTTGATTATCCTCACCGCAAATAATTATCTTTACTACCTTTCGATCCATTTTAGTTGTGAACTATATTATTTCAATTTTAGAATGGTTTTAAACAAGACTATTTACCCTATATAAATTCGTTTTTATATGATTTACTGCATGTTGAGGGTCAAAAGGAATTGGTCTTTTCATCAATAAGAATAAATGCAACTGCCAGAACCTTGTGCTGGCAGTTGCATGGAAAGAATAATCTTATAATTTGTCTATGTTAGTAACTGGAACCATATTGCCTGAACAGGCAATTTATTTCATCAAAATCATTTTACGAATTTGAAAGAAAGTACCTGCATTTAATTTATAGAAATAAACACCTGATGAAAATCCAGATGCATTAAATTCTATGTGAAATCTTCCGGATTGTTTTTCTTCATCAATCAGCGTTGCAACTTCTTCACCCTTCAAATTATAAATTTTTAGACTAACAAAACTAGTTTGGGGAATATTGAATTCTATTGTGGTTGATGGATTGAACGGATTGGGATAATTCTGGTTCAAGTAAAATGACTTTGGCATGTCCCCGGCAATCTTTTCTTCTATCTCAGTTGTTGGTATATTCGTTAAGTCCAGTGTATAAACGGTAGGATCGAAGCTACCATCTAAAGCATGATTGTCGCCCTGATTATCGAAAATTTCATGGGTGAAGTTAACTGATGAACCGGGAACAACAGTAAAATCATTATCACCACCAGCATAAGGTTTCTTAAATTCCACCGCCCAGACACCATTGTCATATTTACCCGCTGATTGAACCGAAGCTCGATCACCTTCGGGAATCCGCTGCACATATCCTGGTATTACGCTTCCCGCAGCAAAGGTTACACCCGCATCAAATGTCACCGCTATCGCAGACGTATGCGCCAATTGAGTGCCAAACGGGTCAAAAACAGCCTGGGCAGTTGCATCTTTGACCAGAAAATCAACATTCGCACCAGGATCGCCTGTCGCCATAAACGTCGGCAATCCTGAACTATTCGGCTCATTATCTTGATATGCACTGGTGCCTGGATCGCTATTTCGACCCGTCGTATCCCAATTTTTATCATCTACAATACCCATGGCATTGCCTCTTGCCGCTTTCCAATGCCAGACATCTACCTTACCAACACTCGTTTTCATTTCAGTGGCATGACACATGGTAGCACAACTGGCACCATCAGCTCCGTTAAGACCCATGTCAAAGATGAAACTAATACGATCCTCATCTCCAGATTGCGACCAGCTTGTCCCATCAAAACTCCATTGTTTCTTGTGTATACTTTCCGTACCAGTCTTGTCTGTCCAGGAAGCCGAGATATACAGATACTCACCATCTGCCATCGCATTCAGTGTAACTCCTTCCGCAGTAATCAACGGTGTCGAGGTCCATTCACCCTCAGATATAACACCGTCCAATGTTGGTGTACCTTGTCCTACGATTAATGAGGTTTGTGTGAATGCTAAAGAAGTAAAAAGCAGTATAACAAACAATTCTACTAAAAGCAACTTTCGTTTCATTGTAAACTCCTTTTAAAATTAAAAAAGTGATGCAAATTATTTAGTTAATTAAGAAATTCCTGAAGAATTTTAGTTACGAGTGGTTCATTTTCGACAAGGTAGATATTGATCTCATCAGTCTCTGGCATAAACGATAACGCTGTTGTATAAACAAGTCTCTTTTTTTTATTTATATTTTTAGGCAATAATCATACCAACAAATTTCATAACACCATAATATATTGAATAAAAACATGTTACGAAGCTATTTTCATTAAAAATAATTGAACACAATTCTCGCTTAGCAATGTTATTGTCAACATTTATTAATAATAGTTACTAAGTAAATCCCTCATGTTAATCTATCCCAGTCTTTTATAAACCCTTCGATACTCTTGATAAGTATCTCTTTTTAATTTACAAAAACAATACCATTATTTGAATTACAAGAATATATTTAGAATATTGACAAAGATAGGGAAAAAATATTCAAAATATTTAATATTTATAACAAAGAAAAGTTAATGAAATTTATTCACTTATAAGGAGAAAAGTTTGTGGAAAGTTTGATAAAATTATTAAATATAATCTAGGCTAACGTAAAATAAAAACTTTTTTATACCGAGAGGATGGGAATATTACCCGATCGTATCGGGCATATTTCCTGATTTATAATAGGATAGTTAGAGTTTATTTCATAAGAAAAGGACTGTTATTGACCAACTATATTATTAGCCTGAATAATTCATAAAAAAAGCTGTTTCATCCAACAAGATAATGTTTTATATTGAATTAAGACAAAAAACAAAAGTTGGAGAAACAGCCATGAATAAAAATACGAAACAAATTATGTTTTTCAAAGAGATTTTTCATAAAAAAGTTGCTGCTGATTTTGACTGAGGCGATGTGACTTCCGATGTCGGTCTTCTTTTTTTGGGAGAATTCTAATCCAAAATTGGACTTCTCAAGCGCATGAGCAATGTGCTCAAGGATCGCAGACATCCCGGTTATGTTAAGCATGAACTTGTTCAACTGTTGACCCAACGTGTTTTTCAAATTGCTCCGGTTATGAAGATGCCAATGATTCTGATGATTTGAAAAATGATCTCATTATGAAAATTGCTAGTAACAAATTAAATAGCTCGCTTGCCAGTTAGCCGACCATGAGCCGTTTTAAAAACTCTCTGTCACGCACAGAACTTTATCGCATGGCACAGGTTTTCGTGGATGTGTTCATCAACTTTTGCGACAGACCTCCCGAAGGGATTATCCTGGACATCGACGGCACTGATGATCCCACCCATGGTAACCAGCAGTTGTCATTTTTCAGTGCCTATCATAATAATTATTGTTATTTGCCGCTTAACATCTATGAAGGGAAAAGCGGCAGGTTGATTACCACCATCCTCATTCATGAAGCCTATTAATATTAAAAGGGAGTAGTATGTCTTGACATGCCCAAACCAAAGGAAATTGGAATGTCCTTTATAATTTAATATATTTAATAAGCCTAAAACAATTAATTGAATATGAATAGAGGACACCTAACAGGTAAAAATAAGATATGAAATAATTGAGACAAAAGCAAGTCCATCTGGTGGACTGTATGTTCTTTCTGAGTTTTTTCATCAAATCAATTTACATAAGATATCTAATTCTATTTTTGGTAAATTACACCGTCTTCGCTACTATTATCCAATTGACAACATCAAAATGCTTATCGCATCGATAATACTATTAGATGTTAATTTTGTTTTTCAATTTTCGATACAATGTCTTGGGATCAATTTTTAAAATTTCAGCAGCTCGTTTTCGATTACCACCAGTTTTTTTTAATACCCATTCGATATAAGCCATATCAATTTCTGCAAGGCTTAATGCTTCATCAAATCCCTCAAATGGTTTAGGATGTGATAGATGGGGTAACGGCAGATCTCGCGGCTGAATAATTTCAGAATCTGAAAGTATCGTTGCGCGTTGAAGAACATTCAATAATTCTCTAACATTCCCTGGCCAATGATAATCCGTTAAAATTTCCATTGCCTCTTTAGAGAGCTTTTTCTGCCGTGCCCCAGGAATACGGCTTGTATGTAAAGCATGGTCTACAAGTAATGGCACATCTTCAATTCGCTCCCGAAGTGGCGGAACAGTAATAGCAACCACATTTAAGCGATAAAATAAATCTTCACGGAATTTTCCTTCCTTTATTGCCTGCATCAGGTCGCGGTTTGTGGCTGCTAAAATTCTCACATCCACGACTAGGTCTTTGACTCCTCCCAGCCGCCTGAAGCCACCTGTTTCTAATACACGCAATAAGCCGGTCTGAATCGCTGGGCTGATTTCACCAATCTCATCAATAAACAGGGTGCCACCATCGGCGACTTCAAACAAGCCATGTTTCAGACTGGTTGCTCCAGTATATGCGCCCTTTTCATGACCAAACAGCTCGCTTTGTAACAACGTTTCACTTAGCGAACAACAATCCATTACGATAAACGGTTGGGAAGCTCGTTTGCTATTGCGATGCACAGACCTGGCAACAAGCTCCTTGCCTACTCCGCTTTCACCCAAGATCAGTACCGTGGAATCCGTTGGCGCCACCTTATCTATAATTGTCAATACCTCATTTAATTCTCGGCTTTTACCGATTAGCTCAGGATATCTTTCTTTTCGATTCAGTTCATTTTTTAATAAGAGATTCTGTTTTTTAAGAACTTTCTTTTCGTAAGCATTGTTGATGGCAACCTGGATTTCCGATAAATGGCAGGGCTTGCGTAAAAAATCACCGGCGCCAAATTTCATTGCTTCAATAGCGTTTTCCATCGTCCCATAACCTGTGAGCATGATTGCTTCGATGTCAGGGCTTAATTGTTTGATCCTTCTCAATAGCTCTATACCATCCACTTCAGGCATCCGTATGTCAATTAAAGCGACGTCGATATCATTTTTTCCCAGAATGCCAACTGCACTGCTGGCATTTTCAGCGATTTTCACATCAAATTTTTTTCGCCCTAATTCGGTAGCCAATGACTCACGAAAGTCATCATCATCATCAATAATTAGAACGCTAACTTTGTCTGGCATGAGCTTCTCATTTCAATAAGAATTCAATATAAACTTATCTGTAACACAAGCTTCCAGCTTGTGTGCAAGCAAGATGTCTTCCAAAGGCAGATCATATTTATTAAGTGATCAGTCGAAGGATGACTTACATTACGGATATCCTTACAGATTTTTAATCCCCTTTGGGCAAAATAATCTCAAATTTACACCCCTTACCTTGAGTGCTTTCGACATTGATTTTGCCGCCGTGGTCATTAACGATCCGTTGACAGATAAATAATCCCAATCCCGTGCCTTTCCCGACTTCTTTTGTCGTGAAAAAGGGATCAAATATATGATCAATATGTTCTTTATCTATACCCCTGCCCGTGTCCGCAATGTTCATAAGGATATTGCCGTTTACCTCACAGGTATCAATAACGACCTGGTCATCACTGGTCATAGCATCCAGGCTGTTGACCAGCATATTTAAAATCAATTGGCTGATCTGATTGGGATCTCCCTTGATAAAGGCTGGCGCATCAGAAAACGAAGTAATAATTCGCTTGTGCTCCTGATTGGCTTTATGGGCGATCATGGGAACTGTTTCCTGGATTACCTGGTTGAGATTGAAAGTTTGTATGCTGCTCACTTTTGTGGATCGAGAAAAACCAAGCAGTCGCTCGATTATGTCTTTACAACGATAAATACATTTCTCTATCCGCTCAAGGTATTCGGTCATCCAGCTTGCATTGCTAATGGTCTTTTCTTCAGGTTCGTTGATTCGACTCAACAGCCCTTCGGTACAGGTGGAAATTGTTGCTAAAGGATTATTAATCTCATGCGCGATACCAGCCGCCAGGCGACCCACCAGCGCCATTTTTTCTGATTGCAGCAGCTCTTTCTCCAATTGCACTTTTTCATTGACATCGCGTATAATTTCTATGGATTGAATAATCTCGCCATCTTCATTGAACAATGGTGAAGCTGAGATTTCCAGTGTCCTGTGATCATGCCCATCATGATAACTATGAACCGAATGGGCAAATTTCCCATCCGCAAAAACTTTAGCTGATGGACATTGTTCGTTATGCTGAACATGACAACAGACATCATTGCCCAGGGATTGATTACAGGGCAGCCCCAATACGGTATCAGCGCTCTTTCCAATAAATTGAAGAAAGATCTGGTTGACAAGCATAACTTTAAAATCTTTATCCACTACAATCAAGCCGTCCTGAACATTATCGATCACACTTTGCAGGTAATCTCGCTGCTCCTTGATTTTATGCATTGATTCTGCTATTTTCTGACTCATCTGGTTTATTGAGCTCGCCAGCAAGGAAAATTCATCGTTACCACTGGGTTGAATTTTTCCTTTCAAATCTCCCGCCCCAATTGATTGAAGGCGAGCGACTAATCTTCTGACACGCTGGATAAGGAATTTATTTAAAAAAATAAACGTTAAAACGGCAAGGAGAAATATGGTCACTCCCCCAAGCAGGGCAATCCGTAATTTATAGCTTGCCAGTCGCTGTTCGTAAGAGGCTAACGAATAGTCAAGAAAAAGCACTCCATTTATTTTTTCAATGGGATTATGGCAGCGATAACATGCTTCTTGATTGTAAATAGGACTTACCGTGCGCAAGATTCTTGATTCATTGAGAGCTTCATAAATTATGGACTGCGATCGACGAGATGGCTGTGAGGTGTGACAAACTTGACAGGAACGATCCGTGATATCAAGCCTCTGACCAATCACCTGTGAATCTGACGCTGCCCTGATTATTCCGTTTTTATCCGAGATAAATAGTTCAACGATATGTTGATCATGACCGATTCTTTCGATGGCATGCTGAATTTGCTCCCGATTACCAGTCAGCATTGCCATCTCCAGGCTGCTCTGTATTGATTCATTTAAATTAATTGCGGAATTAGTCAGTGTCTTAATTAATTCACTTCGATACAACTGAAAATTGAAAATCATAAGAAAGGTGTTGATACACAGAAATATTAAGCCCAAACTGACTATAATTTTAAATTGAATCGTTTGCCAAAATTTGAGAGGTATCATTTTAATTTATAAGCAGATTTCAATATTTTGTCTTTTTCAATATTTGCTTTAGATTATCGGTTGTATCACAACTGTCAAGATAAACAGAACAGGTTCTACACGATCGCTCATCAACTTTGCAAGCCGTAGCAGGAAACATCCAGCATATTGTTTTACAATCGCGATAAGCAGGACATTTTTCCCTCAGCTCAGTAGAACACGGTTTTAATTCCCAACACGGCAAAAGTGCCATCAAACGACGAATACCAGCTAAATTAAGCCCCTCCGATTTGATGAGTCTTCTGATGTAACTAATTCGTTTCAGATCAGCAAAAGAATATATCCTGCGTCCTGATTCATTGCGAAACGGAATGATCAAACCCGCCTTCTCGTACATCCGCATGGTTGGAACAGCAATATTTAATTTTCTGGCGGCAACGCCAATAGTAAACACAGGTTCATTATCATCAAATTCCATGGCAGCCATTTTTCTCACTTTCAGCTCTATTTTAATATATTTTTCAATTTTCGCCAAACGCAGACAAATGCGTTGCTGTTTGCGTCTATAATTTGTGCTCGACAATGGCTCGACGTCCTATTTCCTTTACCACAGGGTTTACTGGCATTAGACCATGAATAGTCGAATACTTTGCATACCTATCTTAAAACAGCGCCAGTCTGCATTGTGCTTACATGGTTCATCTATCCCTGAGTATCCGGCGGATATCCCTCAAGGTAATGTAAATTGCTTCATCCAATTCCAATGAATTTCCGCGACCTTCAAAGGATGATTGATTACATTTGGATAGTTGTGCCAGGAAGAAGGATAAACCGTCAGAATTTTCTCGACTTCTCCGACTTCCTTCCAGCCTGATATGTTAGAGAATCTTTCACCATCCCCCGTTGTGCCATGGAGCATAAATACAACGGGTGTGGGATTATTTGGATCGTAAAGGGATGGGACGTGGACGTAATATTCCCTAACATCACTATCTTTTTTTCTTGATTTTCGTTTTTTTGCTGCCCTTTACAGTTGTTGTCTTTTTCCCTCCCTTTGTCCTGGTGGTCTTTTTGCTGCCCTTTATTACTGTGGTCTTGCCGGTTTTTTTATTGGTTGTTTTTTTATAGCCTTTGGTAACAGTAGTTGTTTTTCCGCCGGGAGTGGTTTTTCTGGTTACTTTTGTCGCTTTTACTGCCCGGGTTGAGGAACGGGGCTTGTAATTTACCTTAGTCACACTATTGACTCTTGTCGTTCTGGTGACAGTGAAACTATTTCTTCTCGTCAAATTAACCGTACGGGTGCGATACACATTAACGGTAACCGGACTGTATGGCCTCCACCAGTGCGGATAAAATCCAAAATAGAAAGTTGATCTGTAGGGACGGTAGGCCGGTCTGTATATCCAGGTGATTATTGGCCATGTGTGAATGTGAACATGGGCAGGAGCCACATAGTAATTACTTCCGTAGATAACCTCATTACCGTGAACCTGCATATTGTACTTGTCGTCGCCGCTCTTTTCAATTTCAATTGTCGCCACATCTTGAAATTCATTTTCTGCAAGGGGAGCTTGAAGTATGATCACGCGAGTTTCATCCGCGCTTTCCTCGACAACCCGTATAAAATCGACTTCACCATTTTCATCTAAGTCGAGATTATTGATGCCGACTTCCGGATCGTTAAGCGCTTTTTCAAATTCTTCAAGATTTTTTGAATCTTTAAACAATTCACTCACTGCTTTTAAGTCCAGCCCTTCGGCAGCTTCCGAAGTCGGAGCGACTACTGTGATGTCTTCTTGAGCAAATCCAATGTAGCACATAACAGATAAAAGCAGCAAAGTCGTTGATGTTAAAAGATGTTGTTTCATTATTTTCTCCTTCTTAAAATGAAGCCTTTCATTTGTTTAATAAATACTATTTATAGATAATTTCAAAAATAATTGACATTACGATCATTCAAACCATGAGACATCATGATTGGAATCGGTTGAGTTGGCTGCACAGTAACTTCAGAACTGAGCGAATCAACCTTTCCGCTAATGGTTCCTGCAGACACTTCTACTGCAGCAAAGACATCTGGCATTTCTGCGGCTAATCGATGAGTCAGCATACCTCCATTGGAACCTCCTATAGCGTATATCCGGGTTGCGTCTATTTTCAAAGTAACCGACAAGGTATCAATCATTCTTCTCACAAATCCAATATCGTCAACATTCAATCTCAGAGACGGATTGCAGCAATGCACGGCATTCCAGGTCGATGCTCCTCTGTTGTCGGAAAAATTGCTGCCATCTGGAATGGCCATGATCCAATTTTCTCCTTCTGCCGCCTCTCGAAATCTCTGAAGAACATTATAAAACTCACCCATCGAAGCGTTTCCAGGGTGGAATGCCAGAACAAGCGGTCTCTTTTGGAGGTGATCGTAGCCAGTGGGGATTATCAGGGTATACCAGCGTGTGGTAGTGTCAACCTCCATTGATATTTCATAGGTGCCCGGTTTGATGGGACTTCAGGATTTGTCGGCTTCTTTTCAGAATTGCAGCCTGACCAACAACACCAGACGCGAGACAGAAAAACGATTGTCCATTTGCCTTGCGAGAATATCTCTTTACCTGGGACTTTCAGAATGTTGATAATAACCATTGCACGATCTCCGTTCTACGTTGACTGATTTATATGATTTATCCATAGCTCAAATATAACTTTGTACAAAAAACCAACCGATGTCCAGCAATTGCCGAACATCGGCTGGATATGAGTGAGGCATAAATACAAAATAGGAGATTTTTTACAATTGGAATTGGATGAATTGCAATATGTATAAACGAATTAATTTATTTTAAACATAAAAATTGAATTATAGTATAGCTATATTTAATAATAAAGCTATTATATATAAATAAATTTATTTAAAATGTCAAGTAAAATTTTACATTTTTTAAAATAATCAGTTTGGCGGGTTGCATCAAAAATAAAGTAACTTTACAAATTTTGAACTTTTTTCAAAATTGTTCGTTGCTTCATAAACATGTAACCATAAAAATATGAGAGGTAACGATGAGTATCGGATCAAAATATGAATATTTTCAAGCGATTTATGATCGCTACCATTCAGCTTCCAAAAAGGAAAAGAAAATTATTCTCGATGAATTTTGTAACAATTGTAACTATAACCGGAAATATGCCATTCGAATTTTGAATTCACAATGTGACACAAAATCAATAATGGATCTCTCGCTTCGCGGCCGAAAGAAAATTTATGATGATGCTATCCTCGAAACTGTCTTAACCGACATCTGGGTGGCAACGAATCTACCATGTTCCAAACGACTTAAACATTTAATCCCGTTATGGTTGCCGTTCTATAAAAAGCAAAACATCTCCCAACAGATCAAGCACAAGCTGTTACAAATATCTGCTGCGACCATTGATAGAATCATGGCTTCATCACGAGCCAAATTCTCGAAAAAAGGATTGGCAACTACTAAACCTGGCTCGATCATCAAAAAGCATATTCCCATTAAAACCGATCAATGGGATGAACAACAGCCCGGCTTCCTGGAAGCGGATACGGTTGCCCACTGCGGAGCATCGGTTGCTGGCATGTTTGTCTATACCGTCAACTGCGTTGATATTGCGACCCAATGGACGGAACAACGAGCCATCTGGGGCAAGGGCGAAACAGGCGTGTTAAACGCCATTAGAGACATGGAGAGCCATCTTCCCTTCCTGGTAAAGGGTTTTGACTCAGATAACGGCTCTGAATTCTTAAACTGGCACCTGGTGCGCTATTTTCAACAGCGAAACCATCCTGCCCAATTCACCAGATCCAGACCCTATAAGAAAAATGACAATGCTCATATCGAAAATAAAAATTGGACACATATCAGACAATATCTCGGCTATCAGCGCTTTGATAACTCGGAACTGGTTGCCATGCTGAATGACCTGTATTGCAACGAATGGAATCTCTATTTTAATTTTTTCAATAACTCGTTTAAACTGATCGAAAAGAAAAGGGTCAAATCAAAAATCATTAAAAAATTCGATGTACCCAAAACCCCATTTCAACGAATTATGGAGTCGGAATTTATTACAGCAGAAACCAAACAACACCTCCAGCGTATTAAAGACAGCCTCGATCCATTTGAATTACAACAGCAAATGGTTAGAAAAATAAAAGCGATTATCAAAAAAGCCAATAATGAATTAATCTGAATAAGCGAGAAAAATATGGATACCTGAAACGTTATCCACATTGAATTAACAAGTTATCAACATAAATAATAATCAGTTAATATATTGAAATAAAATAAAGTTACACGATAAATTGACATAAAATTAAAATTTGTAAAAATTATTATATTTAC
>JABAOH010006311.1_pt2 | contig 69660 bp, 67 predicted proteins | sample 7062181 | NCBI WGS metagenome assembly JABAOH01 (sample SAMN14538630, study PRJNA623070) | marine sediment metagenome | biome: marine biome [ENVO:00000428]; feature: marine pelagic biome [ENVO:01000023]; material: deep marine sediment [ENVO:00002113]; isolation source: pool of 5 deep marine... | reverse complement strand
TGGGGATATATTGGTTATTTTTATGGAGCAAATGGAAAAATTTGGGATTGGATTCCTCATGGGTATGGATATTTTTATATTGGAATTAAAAATTTCAGAGGAATAGCATTTGTTAAAAAAGGTACATATTTTCCAAGTGATATTATTGTTAGGTATATAGGATTTGCCGAGAGTGTTAAAATCAAAGTCTATGAGGGTTAATTAATAAATTAGGAGGTAGAAATATGAAATACATCTATAAGAAATCCCTTGTGATAAGCATTATCTTGCTTCTAATTGGTTTTAGTGTATCATCTGCTATATCTGTTGATACTAAATCACCTGTTGTTAATCAACAGAGAGGAGAGGATTGTAATTATGAAGAGATTAATAGTAGACATCTTGTTAGATTGGAAAGGCAGTTAAACAGATTGGAAGTATATACAAAGTTGTTGTTGGTGTTATCAAGAGACAATCCTGGATTAAGAGAGATTAGTGAAGAATTATCTTATTTGATTTCTACATTTAAAAAAAGTGATTTGAAAGATATTATATGTGACTGGTTATTAAATATGATATATAGTTTAGATAACATAACAATGGATTTATTTAACAGATCATTGGATGAATGGCACGCAGGTAATTATATTAATTCTATTATACTATTTTTTAGAGCTTATCCATTTATTGTATTAGCAGAAATATTATTTAAAATATGGGAAAGTATAGGATGTAAGTTTCCTTCATTATCTTAATATTAACATTTTAATAACATAAAAGAAACCACATCCCCTATAGAGTCAAGTTGAGCTGTTACCAGCTCTCCCTGCTCTCATAGACCGCACGTACAGATTTCCCGTATACGGCCTTCTCCGTAATTTCCCCAATTGCAGGGAGTGGGGTTTTTGTCTCCCTCACTGACTAAAGCCTACAAATCTACAAACCGTTCCCATGGTTTGCGTTTCCAAGCAACAAAAGGTTTTGTTGCTAATCTACGATTTGCAAGTGTTTAGTTCTTACGAACCAGACTCCTTCACCTCAGCCAAGTTTTACCCTCTAACCTGGTTAAGTAGCAGGTCATAGGCTTGGCTTCATTGCTACTATGAGTCAGCTGACTTCTCATACAATATCAGTAATTAGCTTTCCCATCAAATTATGGTTATACCGTTCCTTACCCCGTTATATAGGAATTGTATGAGACCTCCCTTGGTAAGACCATCTACTTTCATCACATGCCAACCCTGATACACCATACATCCAACATACTTCATCTTCCTATTTTATCTGTATGCTGCATCGGATTTCCCTAATTCTAAAGTAGGTCATCGATAGTATTATGCTACATCTAGGTTCACAATATTCTGGTTTTGGCCTGTGTTTTTGTCTGCAGCTTCCTTCACTTATAACCTCACAATTATAAGCTTGCCATCCTTTATAGGATGCCAGACCTTTAGGGTCTCTTCGACTACTCTTCTGAATAGGATAATTGAAGAGGGTGGTCTCTCACCACCTAGCAGAGGGTCATGCAAGGCACACTTAGAATTTAGGATTAATCCCATCTAAAAGTTTTATATACCCTTTATCTGATTTAAATTATTGGAGGAGGACAAAAACACATGGATAAAATCCCTGTCTTGTTGTATAAAACCCAGGCAGTTATAATTATAATTCTATTTATTGGTGTAACATTTATTCCATCTATTCATGCCAACATAGATAATGAGAAAGGTTTACCACCTGACCTCGCAATACTTAGTATCTATTCTTATTATGAATATGTACCTATTTATGGACGTTTATGTTTATTTTTTTCACCTGTAATCCAGTGTAGATTGAGTACATATGATGGTGATCTTATTATAGAAGGTCAAGTTCGGCGCTTATTTTCAGCGGAACCAGTCATTACTGGTGAAACATGTGTATCACGGAAATGGGAAAAAGGTGATATTGATTATGAGCCATGTGGCATGTTTGTTAAAAATCTTCCGCCATTTATTTATATTATAAGTTTTAAATTATTGCCTGAAGAACAAGAAATAATTAAGTTGAATAATGAACTATTTCAATTAAATTTTATAGCGGGCTCTTTTAACATAAGAGCTATATTATATACCTTTGGTGGACATTCTTAACAAACAAGAATTTTCAATGTGGGTTCTGAATAAACAATACCCTAATCTTACGTTTCATTGTTTATGAGTTTTATTGATATGTTTCCAATACTGCAGAGGTTGTTTGATTTTATAATATAGGAATTATCATATCTATAACATTTAAATACTTCCATTTAGATTTGAATATTGTTAGCGGAGGAGGTAATATGAGTAAAAACCATACTGGTAAAATCCTTGCAATAGGGATAATTGTATTATTTATAGGTGTGGGTATTCATCCTGCTTTTGCTGTAGAGGATAGAACATCTGCTTCTGAAAATGAAAATCTAATTATTGCATCTGAAGAGATATATGAAAAACCTGTAGGATTATCATTATTAAAAAGGTATGCAACACAGATTTATCAGTATGGTTGGGAAGAACAAGCTACAGGTTTTTCAGAACCAAGAGGATTACATGATATCTATGCTGTAGATGAACATATTGTTTGGGCAGTAGCATATGATGCATCTGGTGTAAACGAACCTATTTGTGAGTTCACCAAAACAGAAAACGGTGGTGAATTGTGGGAAGCAAATGAAATTATTGGAGCACCTGAAGATGGTGACATTTCTATGATTTGTGCTGTTGATGAGAACCATGCATGGGTTCCAATACATTCAGGTAATCCTCAGGGTATATGGGCTACAAGTGATGGTGGAGAAACCTGGGTTCATCAAGATACCGCAGCATTTAGTGGAGATGGAGCATTCCCAAATATTGTTTATTTCTGGGATGAAAATATTGGATGGTGTCAAGGCGACCCTGTTGATGGATATTTTGAAATGTATACTACAACAGATGGCGGTAATAACTGGGAAAGAGTCCCTCAAGAAAATATACCTACTCCTTTACCTGGAGAGTATGGTATTGTTGGATATTATGATGTTGTTGGGGATACTGTCTGGTGGGGTACTGCAAATGCATATCCTTTACGTGTCTTTAGATCAAAAGATAGAGGATACTCCTGGGAGGCATTTGAAGTTCCATTTGATGCTGGTTCATATGTTGATATCCAATTCAAAGATGAAAATAATGGCATAGCTATAGATAAGAATTTTAAATGGGCATTTTTAGCAGAAACCTCAGATGGCGGAGAAACCTGGGATTTAATTGATTATGAAGGTACTTGTTTTGCTGCTGATTTTGACTATGTTCCAAATACAGCTAATATGTATATTAGTTCTGGTGTAAATGCAATTGTTCCTGCAGCACGGGGATTTAGCAGGAGCTTTGATGGCGGTCATTCATGGTCAATATGGACAGATGTACCAGAAGAAGTCCTATTAGGTTATACAGGTGCTTCAACTTGGGTAAATCCAGGACGAGTAATGGGTTGGGTTGGCGGTATCAATGAGGATGAATTTACTGGTGGTGTATGGAAATATACAGGCCCTTCAAATATTCCACCTACGCCGCCAATTATAATAGGTGAAAAAGACCCAACACCAGAAATTAAGTATGAATACTCTTTTACTTCTATTGACCCAAACGGAGACAATATATCATATCTTATTGATTGGGGTGATGGGACAGTAGAAGGATGGTATGGACCTTATAAATCTGGTGACAGTATATATGCAGCACATACTTACCATGATAAGAGCGCTCAATATATTCGTGCGAAAGCAAAAGACCATCCATATGAAGCTGAGAGTGATTGGAGTTATCTTTGGATTAGAGGAAGAGATAGAAATCATGAATCTAATAATAAAGAGGATTGTAATTGTAAAGAGATTGATAGTAGACATCTTGTTATATTGGAGAGGCAGTTAAACAGATTAGAAGTATATACAAAGTTGTTGTTGGTGTTGTCTAAATATAATCCCGAATTAAAGGAGATAAGTGAGAAGTTATCTAATGAGATTTCAACTCTAAATGAAATGTTTGAGGAATTAACTAATGATAGATTTCCTATTATTTGTGATAATTTAGAAAAGATTGTATACTTTATTGATGGATATGCTGGTTACCTAGTTTTTTTATTGGATATATATCAGGATTATCCAATAATTTATAATATAATTTTATTGATGGTAGCTCCTTTAGTTACTATAGAGATGTCTTTCACAATTCTTGCATTTATTTTTCAATGTTCATGGATTAAGCCTTTTCCATAAATTTCATAATAAATAAAAGAAACCATATCCTCTTCAGAATATTAGGATTAATCCCATCTAAAAGTTTTAAATACTAACATTTGATTTAAATTATTGGAGGAGGTAATATAATTGGGTAGAAGGTCTCTTGCATTTGGATTATGCTTCTTGTTGATATGCTCTGCATTAATACCTATGAGTCTGGGGTATAAAACCAAGACTATAAAAAAAGAAAAAATCCCAGCTGATGTGATATTTAATAATTCTACGAATTCAAAATCATCATTAGAAAATTATGAGATGTGTTTTCCAAGGGATTTCAAATATAGAGACTTGGAAGAACACATACAAATAAGCAATGAAGAATTTATATCAAAAAATACAGAATCTATCAGAAATAATAAATATAAAAAAAGTCATAAAACTTTAACCACAGGATTTCCAAATATAATATATGTACCAGATGACTATCCTACTATTCAATCTGCAGTTGATAATGCAAATACTGGAGATGAAATAGTTGTGAGAGATGGAGCATATGAAGAAAATATAATTATTGATAAATCATTAATAATAAGATCCGAAAATGGTTCTTCAAGTTGTTCCATTAAATCAAAAGCAGGTGATCCTCCTGTTTTCGATATAATGAATGATTATGTTACAATAAGTGGTTTTTGTATATTAGGTAAAGAGAATAATCCCGGCGATTATGGAGTTAAACTCAATTCCGTCGATAATTGTAATATCATGAATAATAAAATAAAAGAAACTACTTATTGTATATGGGCGTTTAAATCAAATTATAACAATATTTATAATAACGAAATTGGTGAATTTTGGTATGTGCAAAACTGGGGAATATGGTTAAAACAGTCTCAATACAATAATATTTTTAACAACACCCTTACACATTGTGGTGGAGCGGGTTGGGGAGTTTACCTCATATCAGCTAACAACAATATGATTTTTAATAATACCATTATTAAGAATAATTACGGTATTATAAGTGAATCATCACAAAAAAATATTATTATAAACAATACAATAAAAACAAACCATCATGGAGGAATATTATTATATAAATCTACTGAAACTACAATTTCTCAAAACCTTATTAAAAATACACGTTGGGATGGAATCTACTTGCAATATTCTAATAATATTAATATCATAAATAACATATTTTCTAATGATGGTCTTTTTCTTTATGAATCATACAATAACAATATTGAAAATAATATTGTTAATGGAAAACCACTTATTTATGTTGAAGATGCATTAGATTTATTAATAGATGAACCAGCAGGACAGATTGTATTAGTTAATTGTGATAATATATCTGTAAAAAACCAAGAAATATCTGAGGTTGAGGTAGGAATTGAATTTTGGCAGACAAGTAACTCATTTATATCAGAAAGTAAAATTTATACAACCTATTTTCCAGCAATTTGGCTTGGGTATTCTCATTACAATAAAATCCGAGATTGCGAAATAACAGATAGTTGGCAGGGCATTACCTTACATTATTCTAAGTGTAATCATATAGAATCTAATCTATTATATAATAATCAGTGGGAAGGTATATATCTTAAAGGTTCCAATTTCAATCTAATAATTGGAAATAATATTTATAAAAACTATGATGGTATTGGAATAAAAGAATCACATAATAACAATATTTGTTATAACAAAATATTCAAAACAAAAAGTGATTTTTATGGTATAGATATTCGAGAGTCAAACTTCAACATTATAAGATGTAATGATATATACAATAATAAAAAAGGTATTGTATTTATTCCAAATACACAAAATAATATAGTTTATCATAATAACTTTACAGAAAATGTGTACCAAGCGATAAGTAATAGTAATAATAGTTGGGATAACGGTTATCCCTCTGGTGGTAACTTTTGGGATGATTATACTGGTATGGATAATGATGGTGACGGTATCGGAGATATTCCATATAATATATCTGGTGGAGATAATAAGGATTATTATCCTTTGATGGAACCATGGATTAAAGATAAATTAACAGTTGATTCATTTGGACCATACTATGGACTAATTAACGAACCATTAGAATTTTATGGTTTTGCAGTAAATGGTAATAAACCATATACTTGGTATTGGGATTTTGGAGATGGTAATACTTCAAATATGCAAAATCCTACATTTACCTATTCAGATGCTGGTAATTACAGTGTAAATTTAACTGTGATAGATAATAGTAGTAATTCGGCAAGTGATATTACCTCTTCTTGGATTCAAGAAATTAACATTCCACCAAAATCTCCATTAATAACTGGTCCAAATATTGGTAAATATGGTGCATCTTATACTTTTATGTTTTCAGCAATAGATCCTGATGGAAATCCTGTTTCTTTTTATATTGATTGGGGTGATGATACTAAAGATTGGACAAGGGAATATGCATCTGGTGATAATGTAAGAATTGAACATGCATGGTATGAAATAGATATATATACTATAAAAGCAAGAGCGAAAGATGTATATGGAGATGAAAGTAATTGGAGCGAATTTGAAATTAAAATATCAATTCCAAGAACCAGAGCTTGGTTGAGATTTTTTGATATGTTTCCAATACTGCAGAGAATACATAATTATATTTTATAGAAAAAGACTTTTAATCAACACTTTTTTGATATAAATCTTTAAATGGTTCAGCACATTTTAATGGATATTGATAAAGTAAAATAAAGAAAAAATTCCAACTATTCACAGATATTATGGAATTTTTGACTGGATGTGATACAATGTCATTAGTAAGTATAACCTGCAGGTGGTTGGATCAATTAAGTAAAAATTATTATTTTAAAATTTTCAAAGAAATTAATCAAAAATTATCTGAAACCTATTGTTTAAAAAGGTTTTTGTTAAATGCGATATATATCTCAGCTTAATATTTGGACAGTTGTCCACATGCTCTGATTTTTTACAAATCTTTAAACTAGGTTCTATGTTTGATATGAATTAAGCATTATTTATTCACCATTTTGTTTTAGATGGAGGAGTAAAAAATTGGAGTCATCGCTGCATCCTTCTAGTTGTAACCCGCACAATTCTGTGCAGTCAACTATCGAAAACTGGGAAGAGATTAAATATAACAAATCAGATTTTGAGTCTACAAACAAAAATGGAGGTATGCACCAAAAATGGGACAAAAATTTAGAGAATGGAGGCCATCTTGTCGAACAACCAGAAACACTTGTCTGGGATGGGATGGCTAATGTAGATATAAGCCGTTATAATAGATTGGAATGTCCAATATTTTTAAAATCAGAAACAGCTACTTTTGTGGATGTAGCACTTCATGCTCTTGTCAGGCAGAGGTTGAGCATTGGAACGATAAACCGAAATCTGCGTTATGCAAGGTTCATGGAGAATTTTGTTCCAAGAGAGTTCAGCGTTGATTTCCGGAATTTAAACTATGAGAATGTCATAAGACATCTTGATTACCGTGAACAGGTTGAAGGATGTGGATGTGGAGCTTTGAAACATGAATGGCAGGCTATTCGCATGTTCATTCTTGCTTTTGGATTCAATCCAGATGAATGGAGATATAGACCTCCTAAGAATCCGAAATATAGAACCATACCAATTGTTTTTCCAGAACAACTACATAAGATACTTCATACCAAATATAACAAAGATTACTATGTTGATAGTCTTATCAAGCATATTCTTTGTAAAAATTTTTTGTTGGTTGGCGTTTTCCAAGTGAACCAAGTATTCTAAAAATAAGTGATGTAGATTTTGAAAATGATACATTGATAGTGACAAGCCCGAAACTTTACAATGCTACAAGAATGCTTGACATTGGAGAGCTTGAAAGACGTAACAATAGTTACAGTTTCAAAAACTATGTTGATAAGATACGCCCAAGTTTTGAAAACCAGTTCAGCAAAGATTTTATGTTCATCCATCCAAATGGTAGACCATTTGAAAACCCAGAACAGCTAAGAATGTTCATTAACCGCAGAGTTAACAGGATCATTAAAACAGTATTCCCTAAATACTATAATTATACATGTCGACATTGGTGTGCAGTTGCAAGGCTTATCCGTACAAAACTGGAAATTAAATCATTTGATGTTTATGAAGTAAAAGAATGGATGGGTCATACAAAGATCCAGACTACTATGGATTATGTTCAAAATGCCAAATTTTATTTTAATAAAACGGGTTTCGATTGGATTAAACGAGTCCTTAAAAACCATCATAAAACAATGGTTGAGGATAACTCGTTAAAAATTGAAAAACCCTGTTTTTCATCGGTCCAACCTCAAAACAACAGGAGTGGAGGTCCACGCCGCCTGCCGGACTCGAACCGGCGACCGNNAATCTAGTGAAATCTTGACTAGTAAGTAGATGTTGTTATTGAATTTGATGAAAATTCTTCTGACTAAAAACTAAATTGGCAGGATTATATTAAATAGTTCATTTTTAAAGAAATCAGAATTTGAACGTATAAGTGATAAGCTGAGTATAGGCATAAAACTTAAAGTTCGAGTCCGTCTACTCAAAAAAGTACAACAGGAAAAAAATGGTACTGGATCGCCGCCTGCCGGACTCGAACCGGCGACCGCTCGGTTAACAGCCGAGTGCTCCACCAACTGAGCTAAGGCGGCATTTAAAATATATTTAGCAACACTGAATACTATATTGTTTTAAAAGATTACGTGTCAATAATTTAAACGCTGTGATCTTCTTAATTCCTTTATTTGGGTTTCAACAAACCTATAAACAGATGCATGCTTGCTACCAGTAAGTAGCATATCAATAGATTTTTTTAAAATATTTATTTTTTCAAGATCAGATATAATTGAAATTGTGTGACCATACACAGAAATCTTAGAATCAGTGAGCTCTTCAAGAACTCTTTTTGTTTTACCCTCTTTACCTATGACTCTACTTTTTAATCTACGAATATGGGTATCCTTTTTTCTAACATAATCATGAAGGTCAAAAATAAAAAAATCGGCATCAGCATTAAATAAAATTTCTGCTTTTTCAGGTGAAAAACCTCGACCAATTGCCCTAATGACATTTTCAATTACTAGAATCATTAACGGATCTTTTGATTTATGATCATCAATTACTACCTCTCCTTCTTTTGAGTTAATATCAATCTTCAAACCAGATCTTTCCTCTAATTCCTTTTTAATTTCACCATTATGACCTATTAAAACTCCCACACGTTCCATTGGAATTTTTAAATATTTCATAATTATCACGATTTCTTTATTATTTTTTCAAAGATTTTTTCTTCATCGGCTTTAATTTTATACTTTTTAAAGTAACTTGCTACATTATGTATATCTCTTTTTAAAAAATCAAGGGCATTTTGATGTTCAGTTAAAACCCCTTGTCCTAAATCAATTAAATAAGGTTTTTTTCTATAAATCAACACATTATAGGCACTAATATCACCATGAACAAGATTGGCTTTCTTATACATTTTTGAAATATAATCAATAAGAGTATCAAATACTTTCTTTGGGTTTGTTAAAATAACATCTTTCATAAGAGGAGCTGCTTTTTTATAACTGCCAATATAGCTCATAACTAAAACATTATTGAAATAGACAAGTGGTTTAGGAGCAAGTACACCAATCTTTTTTAATCGTTGTAAATTTTTAAATTCCTTTTTAGTCCAAGCAAAAATAATATCCCTTTTGGTTTTATGAACACTTTTAAAACGAGGATCACCAATTATATAATCAGAGATATGTTTGAAGGTTGCAGTATTGATTCTATAAATTTTAACAACAACAACCTTATTATCAGGTGTAACTGCTCTAAAAATATTTCCTTCTTTACCTGTAGAAATTGGAAAATCAATGATATTTATAATCTTATCAGAAATTAATTTTTCAAGTGTATGAAGAGTTGATTTATCAAATACTTCATCTTGAGTTTTTCTATCTACGCCAATCCTACTAATAATTGATTCTAGCTTTTTATCCAATTTTTTTAAATTTTTTTTATCTAAAAACTTATCAGAAGACATCGATTTCCTCTGGTAATAATCTTCTTTTGCTTAAAACTATAGCCTGAGTTCTTCTATATCTAAAAATAATATCAGCTTTATCGTCTTGAATATCCCATGGTTTAATTATTACCAAATCACCTGCTCTAACGCGTTGTCTCCTTTTCATTCTACCTGGAATTCTTGCCAAGCGTGATTTTCCATCAGCGCAAATAACAGTAATTCTGCTGCCTCCCATTAACCTCTCTGCTATTGCAAACATTTCATTTTTACCCTTTTTTGGTAATGGAAGACGGATGTACTCTTCCTCGGTTTCTTCACCCGGTTTTTCATTTTGATTTTCTTTGTACACACAATCACAAGCTCTTATACCATACAATAACTGGTATTATTAAACTTTTACCAAAAATAAATCTACAGTTTAAGATTATCTGCTATTTGCTTAAGTGAGTTTAAACTTATCAATAAAAAAAGATTTAGATCTAAACCAAAATCAACACAAAGATTAATTCTATTCCTTAAATTTTTATTAGTAAAGGAAGTATCATTAAATTTAGATTTAAGCATATTTAAATCAACTTCTAATAATTTTCTAGAAGGAGTTATATTTACCACTGATAAAATAAAGTTTGCAACAGCATTTGATGCTATCATGGCTTTATCAAGAGAAGTAGTAGGAGTATAGCCTGTGTGTTTGTAATTATTTGCCATAATAGCATTTACACTATTTTTAGGAAGTAATCCATCAAGAAGCTGAGAGGCAATACTTCCTCGTTTTTCAAGATCATTTACTGTATATTCATAATCAAGATTATGTAAAAGACCTGTAAGACTCCATAATTCTTCATCCTTGTGAAGTCTTCTAGCAAGTTCTTTTAAAATACATTCAACTGCTAAAGAGATTCTAATAGAATTTCGGTCTCTTAGATATTTTTTTATAAGAATAAGTCCCTCGTTTCGAACTATCATAAATAGTAGTATAAACAAATTAAAATTTATTAAAATTTTGTATTTATAAAGTCCTAATCTTGAAATCTTGTTAAATCTATTCTGGCCCAATCGTTGAAATCGTTTTTCCCATGCGTTCCATCTGAGTAATCAACAATTTCTTGAACATATCTATAGTTCATACAACTTTTATAATTGGCCCATTTCCACCAACCAGATTGCCATGGAAGATATGTATCTGTGTTATCACATCCTTCAGTATTACCATGATGAATTCCTAAAACATGACCAGTTTCATGCATCATAATACTTGCATAAACAAGTGCTCGTCTTACTTTGGTATTGAGTACTTTTGTGTAACCAATATTCCAAAGGGTAAAATCACTCATTTTATCACAATAAGTTATATTCATAAGAAAGCTATCTCTATCAAATGCAAATCCCTTATGTCCTTCAGATTGATAAACAATTACAGCATAATGAAATACTCCTCTGCGCCAATGCGTAGGATTTTCATTTAAGAAATATTTCATTCGAAGAAACCTTGCTCCCTCCCTACCATTTACTGTTTCTTGAAAAGGAATTAACTCTCCCCCATCCATAGCATCTTCTTCATGATCATCGATATGAAAAGCAATATTATGTTTTCCAAATGCATCTATAAGCATATCCTTTGCAAGCTGTGAAACATAATTGCCTTTGTTTCCCTTTACTTCCATTTGATCTAATTCTAGAAATATATCTTGATGAAAGGGATCAGATCCCCATTGTGATGTTAAATATTCCTCAACATTATCAAGGCCATCTTTATCTATATCCATATTTTTATGATCTTCCCATTCAAAGGGATCAAAAAACCAAAATTCATGCCAATAATCACCCCATTTTGCACTTCCATGGCCCCATTTAAATTCCCATTCTATCGGAACTCCATCACTATCATTGTCCCAACCTGTATTATCAACTTCTGGATTAGTACCATAAATTTCTTCTTCTACCCATGAAGGTATTCCATCACCATCTGGATCAGTTTGAGTTATATCAAAAACCAATTCACAATCTCTATCTCTTTTATTATAAGTATTGTCATCACAACCATTAAGTCTACCATAACCGCTTACATCAGAAGGAATTGAATCAGGGTAATTGTAATCTGTACCACACCAATGTCCATTTTTTGTGTTATATATAAGTTTAGCATAATAATTATTTTTTCCATATCCATCAAAATTATTTGATATATCACATAATCTATCTATAACTGGATTCCAATCCCAGAGTTGAATTGTTATACTAACGTTTTCTTGATTTTCGGGAATGTCAGCAGTATAAGACCATTCTCCGGAAACATATTTTTGATTATGCCATGTTGGAGTTTGAAATTTTTCTCCGTTGATATCTATTTTAACATAAAAATCTGGATTGCTAAAAATGTCTATTTTATCATATGCTCTTATTTGTTTTATTGTAACAGTTACTTTTAAATCACCATAAGGTTCAATATCTTGAGTATAGTCATGATTTGATTTAATAATTGATTTTTTTAAAGGTCTAATGTCTTTTATTTCATTTGCTTGATATGTAATATTTATTGCTGAAGCATTTATAGATATTAAAAAAATTCCTATAAAACATATACAAATTATTTTTTTTATTTTATTTCTCATTTTAATTCATCCTTTAAATTAAATCTTATATATTTTTTATGTATCTATTTTAATATAATAATTTATATTTTATTACCTTTTTTTATTATTAACGCATGTTAATTGTTTTGTTACATATAAAATTTTTGGATAAATCAACTACAATTTAAAAAAGTAATGAATAAATACAATATTTGCAAAAATTTATCAATATAACAAACGATTACAGTATCGGTAAAAATATATTTCAAGAGGATGCATAACATGCTTGTTGAGGAAGTAATGACTAGAAAAGTTGTGTCTATTAATTGTAATAAAACAGTTTATGATGCATGTAAAATCTACTCTAAGCATCATGTTGGCAGTTTAGTTGTAATGGATAAAGAAATAATTGTTGGGATAGTTACAGAAAGAGATACAATTGAAAGGGTTATTGTAGAAAATAAAGATCCAAAAAAAACGAAGGTAAGAGATATAATGACGCCAAATATAAAAACAGTTCATGCTCTTGCTCCAATTGAAAAAGCAGCACAAATAATGAAAGAATATAAAATTAAAAAATTACCAGTTATTTTAAATAACGAAATTGTTGGGATAATTACTGAAACAGATTTAACAAGAACAATTGATGCTTATTCAGAAGCTGTAAAAGAATTAAATAGATTTTATACCGAAAGCAAGGATAGCATCGAAAAAATTATTGATGAATGGGGTAATATTTTATACAGCTTAAAGGGTTATAAGAGATTATCAGATACAGGACAATCTCATAAAATAAAAAAAGAAATAGAAGAATAAACAACGATACATTTTAATGCTTCTTGTTATATTTCAGAGATTAATTAAAAATGGTATTAGATGATTTAGGAAGTTCTTTAAAGGGAACTTTAAGAAAAATTGCAAATGCAGTATACGTTGATTCCAAACTTATTAAAGAGGTAGTTAGAGATATTCAGAGAGCTTTGTTACAGGCAGATGTAAATGTTAAGCTTGTTTTAGAGCTATCAAAAAAGATAGAAAAACGTGCTCTTCAAGAAAAACCTCCGGCAGGTATGAGTAATCGAGAGCATGTAATTCATATTGTTTATGAAGAATTAGTAGAAATACTTGGCGAGGCAAGAGAATTACCCATAAAAAAACAAGTTATTATGATGGTGGGTCTTTATGGTCAAGGTAAAACTACAACATGTGGAAAACTTGCTACCTTTTTTAAAAAGAAAGGATTAAGACCTGCACTTATCGCAGGTGATATTCATCGACCCGCTGCATATGAACAACTAAAGCAAATAGCTGACCAAGTAAAGGTTCCATTTTATGGAGACAAATCAGCAAAAAATGCTGTAAAGGTTGTTAATGATGGTCTTGATAAATTTAAGCGTTCAAGCGATGTAATAATTGTTGATACATCTGGAAGACATAAACTTGAAGATGATTTAATAAATGAGATGAAAGATATTTTTAAAGCAACAAAGCCTAATGAAAAATTGTTAATAATGGATGCAGCAATTGGTCAAGAAGCAGGACCACAAGCAAAAGCATTTAATGCGGCTGTAAATATCACTGGAATTGTTCTTACAAAACTAGATGGAACCGCAAAGGGTGGTGGGGCTTTAAGTGCGGCAGCTGAAGTAGGAGCCCCGATTGTGTTTATTGGAACAGGTGAACACTCTTCTGATTTTGAAAAATTTGAACCTTCAGGTTTTATCTCCCGTTTACTTGGAATGGGAGATATTAAATCTCTTCTTGAAAAGGCTGAAGAAAGTTTAAAGGGGAAGGATGCAGAAAAAACTGCAAGACGTATCATGTCAGGTAAATTTACATTACATGATATGTATGATCAGATGAATATGTTAAAAGGAATGGGATCTTTGAAAAAAATTGCTGAGATGTTACCTGGTGGTTTTCCTGGAAAAGCAAAAGTTAAACAAGAGGATATGGATAGTACAGAAAATAAGCTTCAGAAGTTTCGTGTTATTATGGATTCTATGACTGATGATGAAATGAATGATCCAAGCCTTATTAGAGCATCTCGTATAAAGCGTATTGCAAGAGGAGCAGGTGTAGAAAACAAAAATGTAAAGGAACTTCTAAAATATTATAATATGACCAAAAAGATGATGAAAGGATTTTCAGGTAACCGTAAGATGAGAAAAAGCCTGATGAAGCAACTGCAATTTGGAAATTAAATACCTTTTTTAAGAAGAATTTATGTTATTTAAAAATAGAAATCAAATTATCAATAATGGTCAAACTCCTGAATTAAAAAGAATCAGAAGTGAAATTCTTGATATATTTACTGCCGCAATCGAAGCAGTCGATCCCTATAAATCTGTTATTTCTAGGTTTCAAAAAAATATTATTAATTTATATTCAAATAAATTAAAAGTGTCTGATTTTGATAATGTTTATCTTATTGGATTTGGTAAAGCAAGCATTGGTATGGCAAAAGCAGTTTGTGATTCAATAAAAATAAAAAATGGAATTGTTATTACAAATGATTCCAATTATAAGCCCATAGATGATAACATAAAGGTAATTGTTGCACATCATCCTATTCCAGAACAAATAAATATTACGGCTGCAGATGAAATTATTAATGTTGTAAAAAATTGTAGTAAGAAAGATCTTTTAATTGTTTTAATTTCTGGTGGCGGATCAGCACTTCTATGCAAACCACGTGTTGATCTTAAAGATTTGCAAAAAACAACTAATTTGCTTTTAAATTGTGGAGCAAACATTAACGAAATTAATACTGTTCGTAAGCATATTTCATTTGTTAAGGGTGGACAACTTGCCATATTAGCAAAATGTATGGTTGTTTCTTTCATTATTTCTGATATTATTGGTGATCCAATCCAGTTTATTTCATCAGGACCAACTTCTCCAGATTCTACCACATTTAAGGATGCCTTAAATGTTTTACAAAAACATAATATTTGGAATAAAATACCTTTATCTGTTGTAAAGGTTATTGAAAAAGGTATAAAAGGTACAATTCCTGAGACCCCAGAGATTAATCATCCAGTTTTTAAAAATGTAGAAAATATGATTGTTGCAAATAATGAAATGGCATGTAAGGCTGCAGAAAAAAAAGCTATATTACTTGGTTATAACACATTAATTCTTACAACCTCTCTTGATGGTGAAGCAAAAAATATAGGTTTGTATTTAGTCAAAAAGGCAGTAGATTATAAATCTAATTTAAAAAAAATGTTATTTATAACAGGCGGAGAAACAACTGTCAGAATTAAGGGAACTGGTAAGGGTGGAAGAAACCAAGAGATGGTTCTTGGTTGTGTTAAGGAGCTTGCCAATAAAAATATTGTTTTTTCATCCTTTGCAACTGACGGAATTGATGGAATATGTGATGCAGCTGGAGCAATTGTGGATTCTTATACTTTTAAAAGGGCAGAAGAAAAAAACTTAGATCCAATATTTTTTCTAAAAAATAATAATTCTTATGAATTTTTTAAAGAACTTGGTGATGGATTTAATACCGGTCCAACAGGAACCAATGTAATGGACATTCAATTATTGATTAAAATAAAATAAAAATATAAAACCGTAAACTATATAAATGAACCTAACCAATATTCTAATTAAAAATTATTAAAATATATAAAGACAAACAATATTGGAGATAGCAAAATGAATTTAAAAATAGCAAAGAAAACCATTGCTATCAGTCTTATTTTTATATTTATCTTATCACTTTCAAATCCTGTTTTTGCTGATTTAATTCAATCAAATGAAGATGGAGTTGCATATGATTTGTTTGAAGATGATGCTTTTATCGATGAAAAAAATGACTGTATAGTTGAAAATGGGACAGTAACACTTGAATCAAGACCTTTTTATTCAATTCAATATGATTATGATAAAACACCTGACAATATTGAAGCATGGGAACATGATGATCCTTTTTTTGTTCCAGGTGGAGATATTGCAAAGATACTTTCAACAATTACAAGTCCAAATTTATTTGCAAAATATGAATTTGAAAATATTGCTACAATTGGTAAGGGTAAAGATTATTATCAAACTGAATCAATAGCTATTGTATCTATTAATTATGTTTATCACCCCTTACATCTTTTTAAAATTAAGATTGATGAAAAAGTCGATCAGCTATTGAAATTTGAGGTTGGATGGCGGACACATTTATTTGACACTGAGGCAGAGTATGAAAACACAAATTTAGAAGAAATCAGAATGTATTTATGGAGTTATGGAGATCTTTTACCTCGCTGGAATTTTATTGATAAAATTAATTATACAAAAGATGAAATTGAGTCTGCAGATGGTTATATTTATACAGAGGAGAGTGCTAATAAATTCATCAGTAATGAAGGAATAGTTCATATTTTAATCGTTGGAAAACCTATTGCAAATATTGATCCAATAGCACCAGCAATTCTTACTACAGATTATGTTGTTTTAGAAATACCAGTTGAAGAAGGATACAAAACTAACGGAAATATTATATCAAAAGAATTCAAACCTGACACTAACAAGTTTTATGGATGGGACAAAATTATTTGGGAAAGTTCAATACCAACTGAAAATACATATGTAAAAATCCAAGTTTTAAATGCCAATAAAGAGGTTATACCAAATGAAGAACTAGAAGGAAATGAAGATGGTTTTTTAAGTTCTCCAGTTGATATTTCCTCACTTGATACAAGTTTTTCAAGTATTAGATTAAAAGCATTATTTCATACAAAAATATATAAAAATACCCCTCTTTTATTTAGTTGGGGAGTTTTATGGCATTCTACAGGGGGGTTTTTTGATAGTTTTAAATCTGATTATAAAATAAGTGAAAGTTTAGGAATAAATATAAAAGATGGAGATGTAACAATAAGTGAATTTTATTCTGAATGGCCCATTTTTGGAAAAAATCCTGCAAATACACGATCCTATACTGCTCCAGATTATACATATAATATAACCGAGACGTACTGGCGAACTGATATTAATAGAAATATTGGTGGTTGGTTTAGAAGTCCAATAATGAGTGATGGAAAAATATATATTGCAGGTAATGACAGTAAAATCTATTCTTTTAATCTTTCTCGTGATGGAAATTGGGAAAGCTATGAATCTTGGGATGAAAGTAATGCCAATTATGAGATAGAAACAACTTTTGCAGCAGATGATGGATATCTTGTTGCTGCTACTAGTAGATTAAACAGTAGACAAAATAAGATTTATGCATTGAACACCTCTGATCTCAAAGATGTAAAATGGAGTTATCCTAAAACCGATCCTGAAAAAACAATTTGTTTTTCTGCAGCTCCAACCATTGCTAATGAAAAGGTGTATGTCACCTCTTGGTCTGGCCAAAATGCAAATCAAAAATCATTTAACTATCTTTATTCAAGATTTGATTCGTTTTTTAATTACCGATTAGGAGTAAATAATAAACTCTTTATTTTAGATCTTAAATCTGGAATTCCAATAATTGCTCCAATTAGACTTCCAGCTGCAAGTCTTTCAACACCTGCAATTGATAATGGTTTTATTTATGTTGGTTGTGAAAATTTTGGAGGACCAAGTTTATTTGCTTATGATGAAAGTACAGGTAAAACTGTATGGAATGCAAGTGTTGGAACAATTGGAAGAACCTCACCAGTTGTTACTAAGGGAAAAGAAGGTAAAATTGTAATTGTTGTTTCAAGAGAGCAATCTATATTTTCAAATATTGGTACAGATAAGGTTATTGCACTAAACGCAGAAAATGGTGAGATGTTATGGAATTATACCATTGGAAACGAATCAGTGGGATTAAGAAAAGGGTGGCTACAAACCTATGAATTTAATCATATTAAAGCTGTTGAACCTCCAGCAGCAACTCCAGCTGTTTTTGACGGTATTGTATATGTTATGTCATCAAATGGTGTTGTATATGCCCTTGACGTTGATACTGGAAAGCAAATATGGAATTTTAAATCTTTTCAAGGTATTATATCTGAATACCATAGCGTATCTCCAGTTGTTGTAGATGACATTGTCTATATTATTTCGCAAGATGCAAAGTTATATACACTTGATGCTAAAACAGGTGAAAAAGTAACAGATGAGCATAAAATTGAATATGAAGGCTGGGTTATAACTTCATATGCATATTCATCACCCATTGTTACTGACGGTATGGTAATTGTCAGTTTTTTAGATTGGCGTTGGAGAGAGGAAAATGTCTATTTTGGCCATCTTATATGTTTAGGAGATTTTAAAAGCAATCTTAAAGGTAAATTATACTCAGTTCCTATTCGTATTGGAAGAGGAAAATGGTGGGATACTCTTAAAGGTAATCACATTGTTAATACTACTTTTAATAAAATTACCTATAGTATTCTTGATGAAGATGGAAACACACTAATTAGCTCCTTAAGTGGGATAGAAAACGATATATCTGAATCAAGGTTAATAAAAACCAATGTAATTCAACTATGTGCTGAATTATCTATTTTTAGCGAATCTGATCCTTCGCCTATTCTTGCAGATTGGGGCTTAACCTGGAAAGATGAAACTGCCTCACCTATATTTTTTGAAACATCCTTTGAACCAGATTTAAGTGGTTGGATAAAAAACAACACTCCAATTTGTTCAATTAAGGTACGAGATAGTTTTCCAGGTCTAAACAAAGATGAGGCATATTACAAATTAATATATTTAAATGGCGGGGATTCAGGTTGGATAAAAGCTGAATGTGACGGAGCAATGGGTTCAAGAACAGACCAAACAATAACTGCAGATATTACAAAACTATCTTCAGTGCCAGATGATTTAAAGAATATAGAGTTTAGAATCGAAGATTTATCTGGAAATACTGCGAATTTTAAATTAACATCAGATTTTAAAATAGATCAAGAAAAACCCATTTCCTTAATTGAAAATATAATTGGACCAATGCATAATTCACCTGTAAATATTATTGTTAATGCAGATGATATAGAGGATCAATGGGGCAATAAAAGCGGAATAGATACAATAGGAATATATTATAGAATGATAGGAGAAGAAGTATGGAATTTATATGATCAAGCTAAAAATATATTTAATTGGCAATTTTCTCCTGGTTTTAGTGGTGAATTTGAAATAAGTACAATTGCAACAGACATTGCAGGAAATGCTGAAGATTTTCCAGAAAATCCGGATGCTGCATTTATTTATGATGCAATTAAACCTGAAATACCTGAATTTGTTGATAAATATGAGTTTAATTGGATTCCAGAGTTTAATATTTTATTTGAAGATGATTATAAACTTCAAACAGTTGAATATAGGACTGATTTTTCAGCAAACTGGACAAAATTAAATGATGAAGATATAAATGCTAAAAATTATACAGCATCATGGGATTTATCCGACGAGTGGGGACATTTAGAAGACAATGTTACATATAATATATTCTTTAGATTAACTGATGCATCTGGCAATCAAAATGTTACTTTAGCTCGTCAAACATTAAAGTTTTTTATTGATACAATACCACCTGGTGTAGATATAACCCTTGATCTATCTGATTTTGAAGAAGGAGGAAAAGACTCATACACAATTTCTGCAATTATTCCAGATGATGAACAAATCGCAAATGTGACACTACATTATCAATATTCTTCAGATGAAAGTGATTGGAGTTCATGGATGCAATACGATGAAGGACTAACAACTGGTCCATATGAATGGATGTTTAAAGCTAAAGACGGTAGTGGTTATTACAGATTTTCTGTAAGAATTTGGGATGCAGCGGGTAACTTTAATACTTCTCCTATAAAAATAGTAAATTTTACGGAAATGTCATATTTGTTACTTGTTCTTTTAATAACATTTATTATAATACTTTTTTTAGTTTCAATTACAATACTTAAAAAAATGAAGATAATAAAAGGGTAAAAAAAATTTACGTGTTTTTAATTTTATCAATTGTAAGTATTTTATCAATTAAAAGATTTATTCCTTTATTTGTTTTACAGGAGACTTTTAGATTTTTAGATTCTGTTTTTTTAATATCTAACTTATTTTCAACAATAATTATTTTTGACTTTTTAAACATCTTTTTAATTTGAATAAGTAAATTCATTTGATCAACAAGTGAATAACCGCTTGTTTCTGATGGATCAATTAAAAATATTATAATATGAGCAAGATGATTTAAAGCAGCAATTGCTTGCCTTTCAATTTCATTTCTCTTAAATAAGGGTCTATCAAGAAGGCCAGGTGTATCAATTATTTGAAAGCGTTCAGATATATTTCTTTTTCTTTTTTCAAAATGACCTACATGGATTTCTTTAGTTGTAAAGGGATACTGTGCAATTTTTGGTTTTGCAGATGAAAGACATCTTAATAATGAAGATTTCCCGACATTCGGATAACCTGCAATAACAATTGTAGGAAGGTCTTGAATTTCCGGTAAATTTTTTAATATTTTTTGAGCTTTGATAAGGATTTCAAGATCTACTTTAATTTGATTTACAATACTAGAAATTCTACCATAAATTTCTTTTTGTTTTTGCATTAAAAATTTTATGTTATTAGATTTTTTCAAAAACCTTGCTTGTTTTAAATATATATCTTTACATGTTTTTTGAGCCCAATTAATTGCACCTAGTGATTTTTTTAATGTGTCAACTTTTATTTTTATATCAATTATATCCTGATAAAAAAGGTGTAAATTTTCAATTGAAGGAAATTTATTAACATATGTTTCTAAATATGTAATTATACTATTTGAAAATTTTTCAGTTTTTGCAATTATTGTCTTTTTTTTCCTATAAAAAGCATTTCTATCTGCAATTACTACTTTTTTTGCTTTTTTAAATGATAGATCTAAAATTTCTTTTGAAGTAAAAGCTATTGGAATATTTTTAAACATTATAATTGAGAATGTGAATATTCTTAAATCCTTTTTGAGTGAATACCTAAATAATTGTATATCAATCTGATATTGTTATATCCAAATCTGAAAAATTATCATCTTTTTTTATTTTTAAAAAAAAAGCAATATTCGAATATAATTTTGTTATAAAAATAATATTTAGCAAAATAAAAAAATGCTTTATTCCTATTAGAAAAATTATTAAAAAATTATATTTTAAAAATATAATTTTTAAAATATTTTTTGATAATAACTGTAAAGTTATTGGATAATATTTGTACAACAAATCCTTTTAAAGATAATTTTCAAAGTGATAAATAAGGACTGATAAAAATGTTGAAAATCGTTGGCCAAGTCACGTCCATAAATGAGGCAAACGAAATTGAATTTATTACCAAATCTTTTGTAGTTGGAAATCGAGCAAGGGATCTAGCCCGAAAAATAAAAAATATATAAATAAGGGAGATGGAAAATATAATAGATACAAAAAAAGAAGAAAAAAGATTATATATAGATGCAATGTTTTTTCACCTGATAAACAAGGGATATTCCTATTACAAAGCAGAATTTTTAATTAAACGAATAATTATAAATAGAGAGGATCTTTTTTTGTAATTTTAAAGGAGAAATAATATTATAAATCTTTTAAAAAAAAGTGAATAAAATGAAAAGAAAAAACCTTATTTTATATGTTGTAACCTTAGTTATTGATGTAATATTAATAACAAATGCCTTTGGATTGGAAATTTATTCTGAAATGGAGTATAACCAAAATAAATTAATAATAAATAAAATAAATCTCGAGCCCAAATTTATTAAAACAAATATTGAAACTGTTACTCAACACAAACATTTTATGGTTTTATCTTCAAACGAAACAAGTTATACTTATAATGGGCTTCATCCTGCATTAGGACGAACAAATGATGGAACACTTCTTTCAGCATACTATGATAGTGATTTTGAAAATATTATCTGGACATTTTCTACAGATAATGGTTTGAGTTTTAATGAAGGATTATTTTGGGAAGGCGGCGGAGATTATCCTGCAATAAAACTCTGGGATAAAGAAACATTTTTTGGAACATTTGTAACTAATTATGAAGATGGAAATGGAGGAATTACTTATTTATTTGATACAACAGATCCACCAAATTTTGATACATATAGGTTAAGATTCTGGGATTGGTCATCATATGGTTGGCATAATATGATTGCTGCAGACATTGCTTGTGATAGCAGTCAAAATACATATGAATGGGGAATTTCCTGTTATATAATAAGTAGCTCCTATAGTGAAGGTTATACAGATGGTCCAACTCTTATTTATTCAGACAAAGAAGATGAAGGTTCAGGATGGATCAGTTGGCATTCATTTAATGGATGTAAACATTGTGATATCAATATAGACCCATTAACCCATATGGCATATGCAGTTTTTGATTGGAACGATACAACTGATGGTATCTGGAAGATCCTTTTAAGAAAAAAGGATTTTTCAGATATAGAAACTGGCTATGATGAAATCTTTACAATATCTGGGAAGGGAAACTTAACAAATCCTGCTGTTGCAGTTTATAACAATCAAATTGTAATTCTTGCTGAAACCGATGAAAACCAAAATCAAGATATTATTTGTTTACATACAGATGATGGAAATCCAAACAACCTAATTCCAAGCTTTGTGGTTGGTGATATACAAGATGAGTTATATCCAGATATTATAACTGATTTTGAAGGTAACTTTATTGCAACTTATGTCAAATCAAATAACATATTTGCAGTGAAATCTGAGGATTATGGATTTACTTGGTCTCATATAACAAGAAGCCCGATAAACAATAATTTAAATGCTGTTGTTGAGGAATATAAAACATCTAATTTATGTGAATATGGAACCATGGTGATGTGGGAGGAAGTTGTTGATAATCCTGAAATTTGGATCGGAAAACTAACTTTACAATCAAATTCTGCACCATTTAAACCAATAATTACAGGTCCAAATTATCTTTGGAGAAAACTTACTAAAAAATTTACAATTTCCAGTGTTGACCCTGATGGAGATAGTATATATTATTTTTTAGATTGGGGAGATGGTGAAAACAGCGGTTGGATAGGACCATTTAGATCTGGTGAAAAAGTTACTATTAGTCATACCTGGGATAAAAAAGGAATATACTCAATAAGAGCAAAAGCCAAAGATATATTAGGAGAAGAAAGTGAGTGGAATGAGCTTGAGGTGAGTATCCCTAGATATAAGGTACACTTTAAATCTTTTATATTTAGATTTTTTGAACAATTTCCGATCTTACAAAGATTGTTATTACTTATACAATAGATTCTTGGTATTCAGCATTTTAAAAAAATCTATAGCATTATTTCATTTTTCTAAATTAATATAAAGAATTTCCAACTATGATAATTGAAAAAGTTTATTTCAAAGTTATAAATTAAGATATTGGTAAATATAATGGATGAGGGGTATATTCTTTCAAATAAATTCAGAAGAGTAATATTTGATGGTTTTGCATCTGGTGAAACTAATTTAAACATAATTATTAAGAAAAATAGAATTATACCGTTAGTTGCAAAAAAAATTGTAAATGAATTTATCACAAATGGAGTTATTGAAATAAAGGGCAATAGATATAATCTTACAAAAGAAGGAAAAAGATTAGCAGCAATTATTAGAGGGTGAAGGTGAAATTAGTTTTATGAAACCATATCTTTTACAAACCTTAAAAGAACTTGCATTACTTGGAGCCATTAATAATAAAATTGAAATATCATCTCATGAACTTGCCAAGCAAATTAGCTCAAGTCAGCAAAGTGCATCAAGATATCTTGTTGAACTTGATAAAAAAGGAATGATTACTCGTGAGTTAGGAATTAAAAAACAAATAATTAGAATTACAAATTTTGGCGAAGAAACTTTGCATAGAGAACATTTACAATATCAACAGATATTTGAACTTACAGATAGGGTCTTGTTTAAAGGAAAGGTTGTATCTGGTCTTGGTGAAGGAAGATATTATACTGAGCAGAGCAAATATATAGAACAGTTTAAAGAAAAACTCGGCTTTGTCCCATATCCTGGAACACTTAATGTTGAAATCGAATTTATCGAAAGAAACAAATTGCGCCTCTTGAAAAATAGAAATGCAATCAATATTGAGGAATTTCAAACAGAAAATAGAACCTTTGGTGGTGTAAGATGTTTTAAGGCTAAAATCAATGGAGCAGATGGTGCAATTGTTCTTCCAGTTCGAAGCCATTATTCAAATGTTTTAGAGCTTATATCAGAAGATTTTTTAAGAGAAAAATTAAGCCTAAGTGATAATGATTCAGTAATTATTGAAATTTACTTTAATTCTAAAAGGTCCTAGTAATGAAAAATCAAATTGTTGCAGATATTTTGTATGAAATTGCAGATTTACTAGATATTAAAGGAGAAATATTTTTTAAAACAAGAGCATATAGAATGGCTGCTCAAAAAATCGAAGTTTTAGATGAAGATATTGAAGTTATTGTTAAAGATGGTAAACTTCAAAATATTTCTGGTATAGGTGAAGCTCTTGCAAAAAAGATAGAAAAAATCGTTAAAACAGGTAAGCTTGAATATTTAGAGCGTTTAAAAAAGGAAATACCAGAAGGTCTTTTGGAAATGCTTGAAATTTCTGGATTAGGACCTAAAAAGGTTTCAGCAGTTTATAAAAATTTAGGAATTAAAACAATTGATCAATTACAAAAAGCCTGCATAAAAGGTAAATTAAGAGATTTAGAGGGCTTTGGGGAGATAACTGAAAAAAATATTCTACGTGGCATTCAATTAAGAGAAAAAACAAGTGGCCGAGTTTTATTAAATGTTGCATTTGAAGATGGTGAAAATTACCTAAAATATCTCGAGGATTGTAAAAATATTAATAGAGTCAGTTTAGCTGGAAGCCTTAGACGTAGAAAAGAAACAATCGGGGATTTAGATATTCTTGCATCTTCAGATTCACCTAATGATGCTATGGATTTTTTTGTTAATTTTAGTGATGTAACACAAGTTTTACTTAAGGGTAGCACGAAAACTAGTGTTTTATTAAAAGATAATTTACAGGTTGACCTTCGTGTCGTAAAAGACGAAAGTTTTGGTGCTGCTTTACAGTATTTTACAGGCTCAAAGGAGCATAATGTTAAAATGCGCAGTATTGCCATTAAAAAAGGTTTCAAGCTTAATGAATATGGGCTTTTTGATAAAGTTACAGATAAATTTATTATTGGAAAAAATGAGTCTGAGATATATACAAAGTTAGGGCTTTCCTTTATCGAACCAGAAATGCGTGAAAATCGAGGTGAAATTGAAGCATCCATTGAAAAAAAACTACCAAATCTTATTGATTATGATGATATCAACGGAGATCTTCATATCCATTCTACATATAGTGATGGAACCGATTCCATTGAATTAATTGCTCTTTATGCAAAAAAAATTGGTTATGAATATGTTGGTATAGCTGATCATTCACAATCTTTAAGAGTTGCCCGTGGACTGTCTGAAGAAAGAATCAATAAAAAGATAAAAGAAGTTGAAAGTATAAATAAAAAATTTTCAGATTTTAGAATTTTTTGTGGAACTGAATGTGATATACTACCTGATGGATCTTTAGATTATAGCAATAATATTTTGAAAAAATTTGATTTTGTATGTGCTGCAATTCATACAAATTTCAAGATGGGGCTCAAAGAAGCAACAAACAGAATTGTTAAGGGTATGGAAAATGAATATGTCTCTTTTCTTGCTCATCCTACATGTCGTATTATAAGAAGAAGAGAGCCTTTTGAGCTTGATGTTGATAAAATTTTTGAGGTTGCAAAAGATACTGATACGTATTTAGAAATAAATGCCTTTCCTGACAGACTTGATTTAAATGATATACATTCAAAACAGGCAAAAGAAAAAGGCACAAGTTTTGTAATAGGAACAGATGCTCATAATATCAAACATCTTCCTTTCATGAAATTTGGAACAGCTACTGCTAGAAGAGGATGGCTTGAAAAAAATGATATTTTGAATTCACTTTCTCTAAAAGAACTTGAGAAGAAATTAGGGTTGTGAAATCTTAATATGGATAAAAAAGAAGCAAAAAAAGAAATTGAAAAACTTCGTTATGAGATAAACTTTCATAATTACAAGTATTATGTTGAAAACAATCCTGTTATTTCTGATTATGAATTTGATCAATTATTAAAGAAACTTGAAAGTCTTGAATCTGAATTTCCTGATTTAATTACACCTGATTCGCCAACACAGCGAGTAGGTGAAAAACCTCTTGAAGGTTTTGAAACTGTAGAGCACATTGTTCCAATGCTTTCTCTTGCTAATACCTATACATATGATGAATTACGAGAGTTTGATGAACGTGTGAAAAAAAACGTAGGTAGTATAGAATACGTTATTGAACCAAAAATCGATGGAGCAGGTGTTGCATTATACTATGAAAACAAGGTTTTTGTAAGAGGTGCAACAAGAGGTGATGGAGTAAGAGGAGATGATATTACACAAAATCTCAGAACTATTAGGTCAATTCCATTGAAATTAAGTGGAAATAAATTAAACACAATTGAAGTTCGTGGCGAAGTCTATATGTCAATCAAGGGATTTAAAAAATATAACAAAGAACAAATAAAAAAAGGTGAAGTTGTTTTTGCAAATCCTAGAAATGCCGCGGCAGGATCTCTTAGGCAACTTGATCCTAGAATTGTAGCAACTCGTCCACTTGATATTTTTATTTATTTTATGTCATACTCAGATGTTGATTTAAAAACACATGATAGCGCACTTGCTGCATTAAAAGAGGCTGGTTTTCGAATTAATCCGTATGTAAAAAAAGTAAAAGATATTGAAGAGGCAATCTCATATTGTGAAAAACTTGCTAAATTACGTGAAACCTTTGATTATGAAATTGATGGGGCTGTAATAAAGGTAAATTCTTTTTCAAAACAAAAAGATCTTGGTGAAACAACAAAAAATCCTCGCTGGGCAATCTCATATAAATTTGCTGCAAAGCAATCTACAACACGTCTACTTGATATTGATATTCAGGTTGGTCGAACTGGAACACTTACACCTGTTGCAATTCTTGAACCTGTTAAAGTAGGAGGTGTAACTGTATCAAGGGCGACTCTTCATAACTTTGATGAATTAAAAAGAAAGGATATTCGAATTGGTGATTATGTTTTAGTAGAAAGAAGTGGAGATGTCATTCCTCAAGTAGTAAAAAGTATAAAAGAAAAAAGAACAGGTTCAGAAAAAAGAAAAACTATTCCCAAAAAGTGTCCTGTTTGTGGTTCAGAAGTTCTTAGAAAAGAAGGTGAAGTTGCAGTAAGATGCGCAAATAAGTTTTGTCCTGCTAGACTGAAATGGAAAGTAAGATACTTTGCTTCAAGGGATGCAATGGATATTGATCACCTGGGTGGATCAACTATAGATAAACTAATAGAAGCAGGTCTTATTGATAATATCGCAGATATTTATTTTTTGAAAAAAGAAGGCATTCTCAGACTTGAAGGATTTAAAGAAAAATCAGCCCAAAACCTACTTGATTCAATTGAAATAAGTAAAAAACAGGATTTATCAAGATTGATTTATGGCCTTGGTATACGTCATGTTGGAAAATACGCTTCACAATTACTTGTATCAAAATATAATTCCTTAGACATGCTTGCAAATGCATCTGCTGAAGAATTAAAAGAAATACATGGCCTTGGTGATAAATCTGCTGAAGCAATAGCTACTTTCTTTGCAACAGAAGAAAATATGAAATTAATTAATAAATTAAAGGATATTGGTGTAAAAACCAAAGAAACAAAAAAAGAGGGTTTACCACTTCAAAATAAGAAATTTATTTTTACTGGTGGTCTTAATACCCTTTCACGACCAAAGGCTTCTGATCTTGTTAGAAAAAAGGGAGGAATAGTTACCGGCTCCATTAGTAAAAATATCGATTTTGTTGTAGTTGGGGAAAAACCTGGCTCAAAATATGAAAAGGCAAAAAAATTAGGTTTAAATATAATTAATGAAGAAGAATTTAAAAAAATAGTTACTTAAAAGGAGGTTTTTAAATTGGTTGAATGCAAAAGTGAAGAAAATAAAATGGTCTGCAATTGCACTTATCCATGTAGTAAAAAAGGAATGTGTTGTGAATGCCTTAGATCACATCTAAGAAGTGGAGAGTTCCCTGCCTGTTTTTTTCCAGATGATATTGAAAAAACTTATGATAGGACTATAGGAAACTTTATAAAAATATACAAAGAAAGAAGACATGTTTAGTTTTTATTTAATTTAAACTTTATTTCCACACCCAGAACAAAACTTGGCATTGGGCGTTAGTGGTGCACCACAATTAGGGCAAAACTTTTTTACAGTTTTAGGAGCTTGTGTTGGTTTTGCTGGTTCTTGAGGTTGAGGTTGTGGCTGGGGTGGCGGGGGTGGTGGTTGAGTAGGTGGAAGAGGTTGTTGTGGTTGTTGAGTATAAGGAGGGGGTTGGGTATAAGTTGGTTGTTGATACATGGGTTGTTGATAAGCCCCAGGTGCAGGAACCATTCCTAATGATTTTCCAAGTCCATATGCAACATAAAACATAATCATTGCTATTAATATAATAATAAATCCAATTCCATAAGCTCCAAATCCAATAAAGCCTGAAGTTACAACGTTTACTGCAATTATATACAATATAAATTCTACCGTTGCAAAAATTCCTAGTTTTAAAAAAATTTGTGGGCCTAATACATCAAATTTTTTAAACTTAAGAGAGCTGTATATTAGCAAGATCAAGTTTAAAAAAAACAATATTATCATCATAATTCCAAGAAATACACCTTGCCATACACCAGAACTCATGGTGTTAATGTAAAAAAAGTCCCAACCAACAAATGATCCAAAATCGATACCAAACAAATAAAGTCCACCAGTCCAAGGTACAAACTGGGCAATTAGAACAAAAATAGCTCCTATTAAACCCAATATTTTAATAACCATCTTTATCTCATTACTGGGCATAATAACTTTCCTCCATATTTTATTAAATTATTTTACTTGTATTCTTAAATTTTTGATATAGGAAATATCTTGATTATTATAAGATTTTTTATTTTTTTGTCCAAGTTAAAGCTGTTTGACCTAGTGCAGTCCATGTCATAGTTCGTCCATCTTGAGAGATAGAATAATCATAACATTGAATTCCTTCAGGAAGATCTAATCCAGAATAACCTAAAACTACCGATAGACATAATTGCCCATTTTTTTCTTCCCAATTACCAAATTTCATATAAGGTGAACCTGCAGCTGATATTTCCACAGATTTATCACCATTTATTTTCATACCAATATTAATTCCACCCGTATTTGTCTGCCATTCTCCCACCAACGGTCCACTTTCTCCCGTTAACATCATTAAAACTATAACCACAACTAACACAACGACAATAATTCCAATTAATGCGCCAATTATTTTTATTGGTAGAGTTTTCGGACTACTTGGAGTGTATGGTGGGGGTTGTTCATAACTTTGTTGAGAAGTTGGTTGTTGATATGGTTGGGCAGGGACTTCAGAACCAGTAGGTTGAGTTTGAGTTGATGTAGAAACAGTTTCGCTTTTAGCTGCTTGAGATTCTGCAGATATGCCACCTGCAGATGCTGCGGTTTGAAGATTATAACCACAGCTTAAACAAAATTTAAAACTTTTTTTAATTTCAGCTCCACATTTTGGGCAGCTTATTGCCATAATAGCCTCCTCACAAGATATATTGTAAATGATTTAGGCAATTTAAACTTATTTAAATATTAAATAAAAAATGAATCTTATTGTTCAATCTTTGAATAAAAAAAATTCAAATTATTTTGTTAAAACAATATCTTCAATACCAGGAGCTGTCAATGTTAATGTTTTATCTTCATTTGTAAAAGTATAACTAAAACATTGTGTGGTTTCTTCAGATCCTGTTTCAAATATGTCTACATCAGTTGTTAAACATATATCCCCATTGTTAAAAGACCAAGTCCCAAATTCATAAGGAATTCCATAATAATCGGTTACTAATGAATGATCACTATTAATATATATTACAACATTTCCCAAAATACTATCATTATAATTCCAAGTTCCAATAAACTTTAACGTTTCTTCATTACCACTTTGATTGTTATTTTGATTTCCATTACTGGACCCTTTTTTAACTAACACAATTTGTATTGTATGAGATTGATCGTTTTCACCAGGAATCAAACCTGAATAGAATAGAGTTACTGTGTTAGATCCTGAAAAACTGTAATCTAAACCAATATTACCAAAAGATGAGGAATCAGATTCTGAAGTCGTTATATATAATTTATTGTCCTTTATTTCCCAGTTTCCTATTGATGTAATTCCCGAGGTAACTGATGAGTAACTACCGTCTGAATTAAAAGAAATATCCATATTCCCAATAGGAGATTCAAGATTATCCATTTTCATTGAGGTAACTTCCCAAGTTCCAATGAGTTGATCACCTGCTGCTTCATCACTAGTTCCTTTGAATACAAATAGAAATAATATTATTAAAATAATTACAATAGCAATAAATCCTATAAGAGCACCTATTATTTTAGCATATGACTTCTTTGGTTGTGGTGGTATATATCCTGGTGTCTGACCATAACTTTGCTGAGACATAGGTTGTTGTTGAGAAGTTTTAAATTCTGATGGTTGGGTTTGAGCAGTTGTTTGCCGGGTTGGTGGTGTAGGTTGAAATGTTTGTAAATTAGCACCACAGTTTAGGCAGAATTTATCACTTTTATCTGTTTGTGCACCACAATTTGAGCAGTATCTAACCATTTGTTTTCCTCTCCTATTAATTTTGCAGATATTCTATCTTATATATATCATTTTTTAATCATTTAATCTCATAATAAGAAAATCTTTATTTTAAGTTAGAATTTTGATTAATTTATAAAATGAATCAACATCAATTTTTTTGGGTTTAATTGCTTTACTTAATGGAATGCACATTAATTTATCATTATTTAGTGTTACACAATGATCTGTTTTTCCATTTATTAAAACATCAACAGCATAATTACCAAGTTTGGCACCTAGATATCTATCTTTAGCAGTTGGTATACCTCCTCTCTGTATATGACCAAGAACAGCAATGCGAGTTTCAAGCTTTGTTTTTTTATTTATAATTTCAGCAATATCCTGGGCTTTAGCTTTTCCCTCTGCAACTATTATTATCCAGCTTATTTTACCTCTTTTATTACCTTCCAGTATTTCAGAACACATTAAATCTACATCAAGCTCTCTTTCTGGAACTATTACTTCTTCACAGCCTCCAGCAAGAGCAACATTTAATGCAATATAGCCACAACTTCTTCCCATTACTTCAACAATAAATATTCTTTCAAGGCTTGTAGCTGTATCTCTAATTTTATCCAGAGCATCAAGTGCGACATTTACTGCTGTATCAGCTCCTATTGAAAGAGCTACACCTGAAATATCATTGTCAATTGTTGCGGGTACTCCTATTACTGGTATTTGATATCTAGTTGCAACAATATGTGCACCAGTTAATGACCCATTTCCGCCTATAACAATTAAACCATCAATTTTATTTTTTTTAATTGTATTTACTGCTTTTTCTTGAAAAGATCTATTATAAAAATTTTTACTTCTAGATGTTTTTAAGATGGTTCCACCTCTATTTATTATACCTGAAACAGATCTATGATTTAAAGCAGTTAATTCTCCATTGATAAGACCCTTATAACCTCGCATTACACCCACTACTTCTATGTTATATCTTAAAGCAGTTCTTACAGCTGATCTAATAGTTGCATTAATTCCAGCACAATCTCTTGTCAAAATAGCAATTTTTTTCATCCCTCATCCTCATAATGAATAACAAATTTGTGTTTTAAAATATTCTATTTATTTATTTATTTTTATCAAGTCTTTTTATCTTGGCTCTTACAAGTTTTATTGATATTGCAGTAAAAATTAATGCAATAAAAAGTCCCATTGAAGCTCCTAATAAATTATAAGACAAAATAAAATTATAGAATGCATGTATAAAAATCGCTAAAACAAAATACGGTAACACAAATAGTATTGTAGTATTTTTCAGAATTTTTTTTCCATAACCGTATCCAGTCCAAGCGGTTGCAGATGCATGTAATAAACAACCACCAAAACTTCTAATCGCCATAAATAAAAGAAATAAAAATAGACTTTCAGATAAAAAATCAAGTCCATAGCTCAAACCATAAAGGAGGTTTTCTGTTGCAGAAAAACCAAGACCTGCTACAGCACCGTAAATAAGACCATCTTCTATTTCATCTAATTCCTTTTTAACAGTTTTTAAACTCAAGGCAAGAGGTTTTGTTAATTCTTCAGCAAATGGAGCTATTGCTACAACCGATATAAGAGGTATAATTTGTTGATTTTTAATTGATGGAATAATTGAATAATGTAAAATGTATTCTAAAATAATTGCAGCAATTACTGCTATTGTAGCTCCCCAAATAAAGCATAAAATTATAGATTTCCATCTTTCTCTATTATATTTTTCCGTATTCCTAATCCAAATTGCAAAAATTATTGGTGGTAAAAAAGCAGTTATAAATAAAATTATAAATTGTACTGATTGCACAATTAAATAAACTAAAAATTTTTTATTTATTTTACTATTTTTGGTAATTTTTATAAATAAAAAATAATTATCAAATTCATGGGAGTAACAATAATAATAGCCATTTAAAGGGAATAAATTTCAAGTAAATTGGGAGATAAAAAATGCCGAGGGTAATATTAACAGCGGATCATACGTTGATGTCAGAATATAATAAAAATATTTTTTTAGGATTTGCTGCATGTGCTCCAAAGTTTCTTCCACCTTGGTTTTACACAAAAATTTTTTGTCCACCTGTTGAAGAAGAAAATGATAAAGTAAAATTGGCTCACTGTGCTCAAAGAAAAATTGAGTCATCTTTATTAAATAATGGTTTTTCTCAAAATGATATAGCCATTGTCAGGCCTGAAAAACTTAAGAATGTAGTAGATAAAGAAACTAAAGTTTTATGTATAACAACTCATGATCCTTTAGGTTTAGGTCCTGCATCTACAACATTTAGTGACCTTGGTGGAAGAGAACCTTATACAAGTTATTATTTTAGGGAATTACTTAAAAACCCTGTTATAAGAAAAAATAATCTGGTTGTAATGGTGGGAGGATCTGGTGCTTGGCAATTAACAGATGAAAGAATTATAGCAACTCTTGGAATTGATTGTGTTGTAGTTGGAGAAGGGGAAATTACTGCTGTTAAATTAATTGAAAAAGCCTTAAATGGCGAATCTATCCCTTCATTTACTCAAGGCGAGGTTGTACCTCTTGATCAGATTCCTCTTATTCAACATCCAACACTTAATGGTTTAATTGAAATAGCCCGTGGTTGTGGTCGGGGATGTAAATTTTGTAATCCAACAATGTTGAATTATAGATGTCAACCAATTGATTATATCATCAAAGAAGCAAAGATTAATGTTGAGGCTGGAAGAGGAATTATTTATCATTCAGAAGACGTTTTAAGGTATGGATCAAAGAGCTTTGTTCCAGATGAGGATAAAGTTGTAAAACTTTTTTCTGAAGGTAAGAAATTAACCTATAATGTAGGTATGAGCCATTTTTCACATGCCTCACTTATGGCAAAAAAAGGTCTTGTTGAAAAATTAGCTGAAATGTTAGAAGCTGGAACAAAAAAATATCCTTTTGTAAGCGGTCAGGTTGGTATTGAAACAGGTTCATCCAGAATTGTTAATAAATATATGAAAGGAAAAGTTAAACCTTTTAAACCCGAAGAATGGCGAGAACTTGTGATGGAATCTCATAAAAATATGCACGATAATAATTGGGTCCCAGCTGAAACTTTAATTGTTGGTCTTCCAGGAGAAAAACCTGATGACATTAATCAGACAATAGACCTTATTAAAGACTTAAATGAATATAAATCATTAATTGTTCCATTGTATTTTATTCCAATAGGCAACCTTAAAGGTGAAGGATTTTTTAGAACCAAACATAATTTACCTGAGCATTGGCAATTGATAGCTACATGTATTAGACATATTATAAAATGGTCTTATAGAATTACATCTGAGAATCCTCCTCCAGATATGAGTGCTTGGAAAGTATGGGCTATAAAGAGAATAATACGTTATTTTGATAAAAAAACAGAGAAATATCTTAAATTAATGGATGAAGGAATTAACCCTATTGAGTATCGTCGTATTAATAAATACACTTGATTATTATAAGTTAAAAAATTATTTAGTTGCTCAATTTCAGTGTTAATTTTAAAAATCTTATCGTTTTTAAAGAATAAATAAACAATTAAAGGCATATAAAAGACCAATAAAAGAGATTTCAAGGGCAACTACTATCGCCATGTATACTAAAAGTAAACCAACTATTGCAGGAGTTTCTTGGTATTGGGAAATTAATTCTTCCAGATTTAATCGTATTTGAAAAATAATTATATAAATAGGTTCTATCAAATCACAGATTGGGGCATCCAATGTGTTAATATCTTCTATTATTTTATCACACCTTTCTGTCATTTCAGGTTTATATTTAGAAAACATAGATAGCATGTTTGAATAAGTTTTTACTTTGTTTACCAATCTCTTAATTTTTATTAAATCTGAATTATATGTTTCTTCACAGTCACAATCATCTTTATTCTGATTGTTAATTATAGATGTTTTAGGATCTATAGTAATAGCAGTAGAATAACTAACTCCTATCAATAGGAAGATTATTCCACTTACAAGGGTTTTATTAAATCGATTAATATTCATAATGGTCCCTAATATCTATATAATAATATATCTAATTACAAGTATATAAAACATAATGTTAAAAAGATAATATATTTTCAATTTAAATAATTTTTATATGATTACCAAAATATTTATTAATATTAAGAGATATTTTATAAATAATGCAGGTTTTAAAAGGATTATATGAAGATTATTCAATAAATGGTATGACCATTCAAACTATATTAAACTCTAATACATTTTTAAAAACCTATCTTTTTTTAAAAGGATCACAATGGTGGAATAAGGAAAAAATTAACCAATATCAAATGCAGCAATTAAAAAAATTACTTAATCATTCCTATGAAAATGTTCCTTATTATAGAAATGTTTTTAATAAACTTAAATTAAAACCTGAAGATTTTCATACAATCAAAGATATACAAAAACTACCATTTTTAACAAAAGATATTATTAAAAAAAATATCAAGGGGCTTATGGCTAAAAATTATCCAGATTATAAATTTGAATTATCTTATTCAGGAGGTACAACAGGAATAACATCCTATTTTTATATTGAAAAAGGAGTATGGCTCGCTAATCTCATGGCTTATAGTTCCATTCTAATGGATTGGATAGGTGTAAATAATTTTCAAAAAGCTGTTCAAATAGAAGGTAGAGAAGATTTTTCATGGAGTTATCAACAATTTGGAAGAATTCTTGTAATTTCATCTTTTCATATGTCAGATGAAAACCTTTTAATTTTTATTAACAAGATTAAAAAACTCAAACCAAAGTATATTTTTACATATCCATCGGCAATCACCATTCTTGGAAATTTCATAAAAAAAAGAAAAATTGATCATTTTAAGAAATTAAAAGCAATAATCTGCTATGGAGAGACAATGCATGATTGGCAGTATAAATTTTTAAAGGATGTTTTCAAATGTAAAGTTCAGAGCCAATACGGACTCCGGGAACAAGCAGCATTTGGAGGAACATGTGAGGTTACCAACAACTATCACATTTTTCCAGAATATGGAATTGTTGAATTAATAGATAAAAATGGAAAAACAGTTACAAAAGAAAGTGAAATGGGAGAAATTGTTGGAACTGGTTTTTTAACTTATATATTCCCCTTTATTAGATATCGAACAGGTGATGTTGGAATTTTCACAAAAGAAAGGTGTAGTTGTGGTAGAGCTCATCCTATTTTAAAAAATATTGAAGGAAGAGTTCAAGATTTTATTGTATCTAAAAAGGGACATCTTGCTCCTCTTACTTCCGTTTATCATTTAATTGCATTTACTTCAAAAAATCTAAAGGAATGTCAACTTTATCAAGAAAAAAAAGGTGAAATCATAATTAATATAGTTAAAGATAAAAATTATACAAAAAACGATACAGATAATATTTTATATAATTTTAAAAAAAGAGCAGGAAATGATTTTGATTTCAAGGTAAAATTTGTTGATTCTATTCCTAGAACTTCAAGAGGGAAATTTCGTTTTTTAATTCAGAAGCTACCAGTTGATTTAATAAAATTTTAAATTATTTTATATTCGGGATTATTATTTAGATTTTCAACTAAATTCTTTATAAATTTCTGCGGTTCTTTTTGCAACTATGTCCCATGTAAAATAATCAATTACTCGTTTTCGACTATTCTCTCCCATCTTTTTCATTGCTTCTTCTGATATTAATGCTTTTTTTATCCCCCATGCTATGTCATTTGGATCATATGGATTAATATGTATTCCACATTTGTTTTCTCCAATTGATATTACTTGCTCACGCATACCATTTATTCCTCGTGCGCCAACAACAACTGGTTTAGCCATTGCCATTGCCTCTGTGCAAACAATGCCAAAAGGCTCATATAGAGATGGAAGAACTACTAAATCACTTGCTGCATAGTGTAATATACGTTCTTCTTCATTTACAAATTCATTTTTAATAATTACATTCTCTTTTAATCTTAAATCATTTACAAGATTCTTAATTTGAACTTCTAAGTCCCCAATTCCAAGAATAAAAAGTTTAGTTTTAGGAAAGTCTTCTAGAACAAGTGGTAATGCTTGAATAAGTTTATCTGCTCCTTTTACTGAGACCAACCGTCCTATGAAAAAAACCATTTTTTCATCATCTTTAATCCCATATTTATATCTAAAGTTCTTGATTTCTTTAGGTGGAATCCTATGAGGATCATATTTATTTGGATCAACTCCATTCCAGCACGTTCTTATCTTATCCATAGGAAAACCAAGGTGTTGTAATTCCTCTTTCATAGCTTGAGATACTGTTATTATACAATCTGAAACTTGTCCTCCCTCAAATTCAATATTTTTTATTGTTTGTGAACCTCCCCCCATTGATCTTCCGCCTTCTGTAGAGTGAATATGAAAAAACAATGGAATATCTAATTCTTTTTTTACCACCATAGCTCCTAATATTCCAAGCCAGTCATGTCCATCAATAACTTCAAATTTTTTCTTTTTTACTCTTATAAGATCATTTATAAAATATGAAGCTGATTGGAAATTATAATTAATTACATCAGCAAAAAATTTAAAATTTGATCCCCAAGAACGTAAATCTTCATTGGAAAATATAGATAATGTGGAAGTCAAGTCAAGTTTGTATGGTCTATATATCTCTAATCCATTACATTTATCAAAATTTTTCATTTTGTTTTGATTGTTCAATGCAAATACAGTTACGTCATCACCGTTAAATACTTGTTTTTGTGTAAGTTCAAAAGCAAATGTTCCAAGTCCTCCCCATATTGCAGGAGGAAATTCCCATGAAAAATGTGCAATTTTCAAATTTATCTCCTCTCTTATTTACAAACTTGATTAATAGATGTCGTTTCTTCCCATCCAAATAATATTAATAGACGAATAATCCTCATCATTTATAAAATAAACGTATTTTTAAACTTTAGTTTATAAGTACCTTCTCTGAAACCATATTAAAATAATTTGTACATCATAAATTAAATTCTACTTGGTTCTGATAATTTGTACAAAAATCTTATAGGAAATATTTTAACTCTTTTTCTATAAATATATTATTAAAAAAGGTGAACATGAATTGAGAAAATTAACCGTCGAAATAAATCCAAAATCTGAATTGGGGTTAATTTCAAAACAAGTATTTGAGATAATTGAATCCATCAAGCTTCTAGAATTACTTAAGATAGATTTTGACAAAGGAAGTATTGCTGGTATTTATAAAATAGTTTTAAAAAACGGGAAAATAATTGAGGATTTAAATCTTCCAAGAGAAATTGAAATATTTGATCTATTGAAAAAAGATGGAAAAAAGTATATTTATTTTATCAAAATAAGTTATCAAAGTGAATTATCAAAAGATAAGTTAAGAGAATTTGATCTAGATGTTATATGGACTGAATTTAAAACAATATCAGATAGTAAAATTATACTTTGTGTTATTGGTGAAAATAAACAATTAAAAAGGCTTTTGGAAGTTTTTAGATCATTTGCAGATGTCAAGATTATTAGCTACAGAAGTGCTGTATTTGAAAAACATGACATTTTATCAAGTTTAACAACAAAACAAAGAAATATAATACTTATTGCAAAAAATAATGGTTATTACGAATATCCAAGAGAAATTAACGTAAACCAACTTTCTGAAAAAATAGGTATTAGCAAGTCTACTACTGTTGAACATCTAAGAAAAGCAGAAAAACAGCTTATTTCGCAAATTCTAATAGGATACTAAAGGAGGTAATTATCAACAGTTTAACCTAAATTAAAATAATATTTAGACATATTTGGAGGTAAAAAAATGAGCGAATTTATAAAATCTAATTTATGGATGCCTGAAATTTTGAGAATTTCTGGACTCTTTAGAGATAAAAAGCAATATAACATAAAAAGAGTTCAAGATAATAATCATTCTTTTTGGGATATTTATAAAAAATCTGATTCAGATTCTTCAATAGAAACCACCAAATGTGCATGTTTACCTCTAACAAAATCAAAATATGTTAAAGATGCTGGAAAATATTTTTACTGGAATCGTAATCCCAATATGATAATTGACTTAGATTGGTTTGAATTAAATAGAAAAAGACTATGTAATGTAATATTAACTGTAAAAAAATAATATAATTATTTATACTAAACTAAATAAACGATAATATTAAAAAAGAATTCATGGAGAACTAGAAAATGAGAAGATTTCATACTCTTAAGATTAAACTTATCGTACCAGTTTTATTCATACTTATTATTGTTTTTGTAGCTAGTTCTCTGATGATAATAGATAGAGAATACAATGCAGCAAAAACAACATTTATAAATAACGCTGAATCTTTGGCAATTTTATCAGTAGAAAGTCTAATAGAAAATTATGAATATTATTATGAATCAGGGTTTTACATATTTATTGAATTTGTAGATAATTTAATGTCTCTGAATCCAGATGTTAGATTTATACAGGTTGTTGATGTCAATGGTAAAGTATTGTTTGACTCTTCAGAAATAGAAGAAGGAAAATTTAGCTTACAAAATTATCAAGAAGACCGATATTTATCAAGTAATGATTTAATAAAAAGAGCCGGACTGTCTACAGCAACAACAGAAATTGATGAAAATAAAAGAGTTATTGACATAATACAACCATTTATTAGTGATTTTGGAGGGCATTACTCCTCTGGAAGATATCAATTTTCTTTTTCAAGTTTAGATGATATGACACAGGGAATGATTTTTTCAATATCTGTTTATTCTGCAATTTTTATGATAGTTTCTTTTTTCTTAATTTTTGTACTTTTTAATAGATTTATTTCTGCACCGGTAGGAAGACTAATAAAAGGAGTTAGACAAATGAGCAAAGGTGAACTAGGGTTTGAAGTAAAATTAAATTCAAAAGATGAATTAGGGGAGTTATCATCTGTATTTAATAATATGAGTTTGGCTTTAAAAGATACACAAGATCAATTAAAAGAATATAGTAAAACTCTTGAAAAACAGGTAGATGAAAGAACCAAAGAATTGGAGGAGAAAAACAAATATCTTAAGCAGATAAACAAAGATTTAACTATTACTAGAAAGAATCTTAATACACTAAATAAAAATCTTGAAAATATGGTGAAACAAAGAACTCAAGAGGTTGATGATTTACTTAGACAGAAGGACGAATTTATTAATCAAATGGGTCATGATTTAAAAACTCCATTAATGCCTTTAACAACCCTTATTCCATTACTTGAACAAAAGGAAAAAGATTCAAAAAAGAAGAAATGGTTAGCGGTTTTAAATAGAAATGTATATTATATGAGAAACCTTGTTGTAAAAACACTTGAACTTGCAAAACTTAATTCACCTAAAACAAAGTTCACATTAGAAAAAATTAATTTAAAAGATGAAGTTGAAAGAATAATTGAAAACAATAAAACAATATTTGAAAACAAAAGCATAGAATTAAAAAATAATATCTCTAATAAATATTTAATAAAAGCTGATAAATTAAGATTAGAAGAGCTTTTTTCAAATATTTTAGAAAACTCTGTTAAATATAATATAAAAAAAGGAAAGATATTTATTGATGCTGCAAAAGATAATGGATTTGTAAAAATCTCGATTAGGGATACTGGTATTGGAATGAGTTCTGAACAAATTAAATCCATATTTGATGAGTTCTATAAAGCAGATAAGTCTCGTCATGATTTTGACAGTATTGGACTGGGTTTATCTATATGTAAAAGAATTATTGAAAAACATAATGGAAAAATATGGGCAGAAAGTCCAGGTCCTGGGAAAGGAACAACTATATATTTTACCTTCCAGATATTTAAAAGATAAATTAAATTATTAATGTATAAAAAAAGATAAAAAAATGTAGGCGGAAAAATATGAAAAAAATTATGATTGTAGATGATGAAGAAGATCAAATTTTTTGTATAAAAACAGGTTTTGAAGAATTGTATAAAAATAAATATGAAATTATCTCTGTGGAAAGCGGCAAGCATTGCTTTGAACTTTTAGAAAAAAATATTATTCCTGATATCATTATTTTAGATATAATGATGCCAGAAATGAATGGATGGGAAGTATTTGACAAATTAAGGGCACATAAAGAATGGAGAGATATCCCAGTTGTTTTTCTAACAGCTCGCTCTGATGAGTTTGCAGAAAATGCTGGCGGTCTTATTGCAGATGATTTCATTGAAAAACCCATCGATATTAAGGAGCTGGCTCGTAGAATCGAAAATGTATTAAAAAAGAAAAACAAATAATTTTTTTAATTTTAGAGTTTAATTTTTTCAGGTAAATAATTGATTTTATGAACATCTGTGATATGAAGATAATCATAATTAGTAATATCATCTGGAAAACTATTTCTTAAGTTTTCCATCAATAAATAAAAATGTTCAAAATTTGTTGTAAATAATGCTAGCTCTAAATCACATCCGCCTATGGCTTTATGAATTTCCCAGATAAATGGAATATTACTCAAATATCTAATAATTTTACTCTTCATTTCATAATTTCTAAGTGATAAATTAACGATGAATGATTTATAACCCAATTTATTTATATCAAAAGTTGTAGAATATCTTTGAATAATCTTAGAATTTATCAATTTATTAATACGATTAATCACAGATGTAGATGTCAAATTAACTTTTTTAGCAATTTCTATACTACGCATTCGGCAATCTTTTGAAAGAATGCTAAGGATTTTGTAATCTATTGGATCAATGTCTATGATTTTACCATTATATCTATATTCATATGCTGTTTCGTCTGAGGGTGATTCTTCGTCAAATAAAACACCATGTTTATAACCAAATTTTTCGTATAATTGAGAAAAATAAATCTCTTTTAAAAAATTACGGTATCTCTTTAGCGTTTCTTCATAAAATGAATAGAAATGATTTTGATTTTTTACAAGAATTGTTGTAATTAAATCATACCGACCCTTTGAAGAAGAAGCACTCCAAGTATTATCATAATCAACAAAAAATTGTATTATCTCCTTTTCTTTTTCAGGTGATGCATATTGAAATACAATATTAATTCTATAAACAGAATAACCAAGTTTAAAAACATCTATCATTGCATTATAATTCTTAATTATTCCTCGCTTTTCAAGTCTATCAATTCTATATTTTACAACATTTTTTGGAAGGCCCACTTTTTTTCCTATATATGATAGAGACCGTCTTGAATTTAAATATAATTGATAAAGAATTTTATGATCTTTTGAGTCCAATTCTTTCATATTTATTACAATCTCAAATTTTTTCTATTATAAATTATCTTATGATATATTAAATTATCTCCTTTAATTGTACCAATTCAATTATGAATCATAAAACTTTTGATTTTGTACAAATAAAAGATTTTATTTTTTTAGTAATTTTGATAAAACAGTTATATAAAAATATATAATAGAAAAACTGCATATAAAAAAATTCATTTAAATCTAATTTCTTCTAATTTAAAGCCCAAGCTTCCTCCAGGAATCCAATGAATACTATCTTTACAGCCAAACAGAGATTGAGGAATATATAGAGGAATCCAAGCAACATCTTCCATTGCAATCATAAATCCATCTTGCATAGATTTAAGTCTTTCTTTTGGATACATACAACAGGCAACTTCCTTTCCAATTCTATCAACTTCGGGATTTGAGTAATAACCATAATTATAGGAACTAGAAGTTTTTTCTTCTTCTTTAGTTTTTAGACAAAAATCAAATATCTCTCCCCCATCAGCACTTGATGTTTGCCAACCTACAACATAAAATGAAGAGTTGCCAATACACAAATCATTATAAAAATCATCAAGACCAAGTGGTTTAACATAAACTCTGATATTTATGTCTTCAAGCATTTTTACTATCTCAGAACAAAACTCAATGGTAGTAGTAATATTTACACAATTAAAATCTAAATCAAAACCTTGTGGATAACCTGAATCATTTAAAAGGTCTTTGGCTTTATCAATATCATAAGATAATCTCTTGATATCAGGATTATAACCAAATATTAATGGAGAAACAAACTGAGAAGCTGCCCCTGCAAAGTTATTTAATTTCTCTTCTATGAGATAACTTATATTAATAGAATGGTAAATAGCCTTTCTTACTCGAACATCTGATAAGGGATTTTTTTCTAAATAACTATAAGAACTATTATATTCTCTAAAATCAAAACCAAGATACATAACAGTTGGAGGAGAAATACTAATTATATTAAAACCTTCAACTGACTGAATTTCTTCAATATCCTTTGGATGAAAATTCCCAATATCAACAGTATTATTAATTAATGAATTTTTTCTATCTTCACAATCTAAAATTATTTTGAATGTAACTTTTTTAATTTTTGGAGGTCCTCTCCAGTAATCGTCAAATCTTTCAAGTATCACATAGTTATCACATTTGTAATCAATTAATTTATAAGCACCTGTTCCAATAGGCCATTCTATATCAGTTTCTTCCTGGTAATTCTTAGAAACAATATAAATATCAACAAGTTTATTTAATAAAATTGGACACGGTTCTTCAGTTATTATATCAATTGTATAGTCATTAATAATTACAATATCGGTAATACTAGCAACTAATTCTCCAATTACACTTTTATTATTTGACTTAATTATATCAATTGTATATTTTACATCCTCTGCTGTAAAAATGTTTCCATTATGGAATTTAACATCCTCTCTTAAATTGAATCTCCAAGTAAGATTATTTGGATTATTCCAGGAGAGAGCTAAAGCAGGTTTAATTCTGAAGTTTCTATCAAGTTCTATTAAACTGTTAAAAATATTGGAATTAACAGACATAGTATCAACATCATAGGACTCAATCCAGGGTTGAAATCCATAAGGTCCTCCACATATAGCAATTACTATTTCACCATCAGTAATAGTATCTTTGTCAGATTCAATTGAAGATATACACCCTATGATATTTAAGGTTACGAAGACACACAGCCCTAATGCTATGATTTTCTTCATGGGCCTCCTCCATGATCTCTCATATTTTTAAACTTGGCAACTCCAAATTAATATATTATAAGGGGCTAATCATATATATCATTTCTGATACTTTTTATGATTAAGTCTAATTATTCAAGAGTTGGATATTTAATACTAATATTTAACTTATTCATTTTTTGCTAATTTATAGGTTTAATTAGGATATAATTTTAAAATTTGAATTAATAATAAATAAGTTTGATAATTTATTTGATAACTATTGTACAATAAAATTTATATAAGCAAGTTTTGAAGTTATAAATAGGCAATGATAATGATGAAAAGAACATTTATTATAACAAAAAATAAGGATCTAAAAATGTCTTTGAATGATGAATCTTATATAAATTATATGTTAACATATAATGAAAAACATTGGGATATTGTAATAAAATTATTTTGACCAATATTTGGGGATGCAACTCAAAATTTTATTCCAATGTAAAAAATATTGAGGGAACAAAATGGCATATAAATTTACATTTGATATATCAAATTTACCACACGATGTTACTGAACAAATAATAAAATTCTGTGAAAAAAAATCTAAAAACCTAAAAATAAACGAAATTGCTGATAAATTAGTAAAAAAATTTAGAATTGATAAGATAACTGGGTTATCTTTTGATGAATCAAAAACTCTTATTATGGACATCTTATCTATTGAAGTTAATAATAATATTTTAAGGAGATATTTTTCGAAAGCCCATAAAAAAGCCCTATTTCTTCCACATTGCTGCAGAAAATATATGGACTCTAATTGCAAAGCTTCATTTAAACCTGAAACAGCTTCATATGAATGTAAACATTGCTCTAGTGACTGTATGGTTAGTCAGGCAACAAAATATGCAAAGCAAGAAGGATATGATGTGTATATATTACCAGGTGCTTCATGCTTAAACAAAATCTTTCAGAAACAAAAATATGAAGCTATTGTTGGTGTTGCATGTACTGATGAAATAAAACTTGCAACAAAATCATTAACAAAATTAAATATCCCAGTTCAAGCAATTCCCCTATTAAAAAATGGTTGTGCAGGTACAATTTTTAATTTTAAAACTTTAAAGGGAGTTCTTGCAAAGCCGACTTAAAAAAATTTTTGCAAGCTCATATTATTATCCAATCAATAAGCTTTAAGATTCCATAAAATACAAAAGCAAATGATATTATCGGAAAAGGAATTAATATCCAATTTTCATGAATATATAATCTGTNNNNAGAGCAAGAACTTTAAACTCTAAGTTAGAGATTATCAAAATTATTAGCCAGAGGATTACATTAACAAATGATAGAATTAACATAATCTGTAAGATTTTTTTAGCCCCAAAATAGACAGCAGAAGTAGTAAGTCCTGCTTTTTTATCAAATTCATAATCTGTTAAAACTGTTGGGATATAAAATGTTGCAGCTAGTATCAATGATCCTAAGATTATTAGAAAATCTAAATTTTTTTCGTTAAAACTTAAGCCAGCAGTAAAAATTCCCACAGCTGCAAATGCATTACATAGAATATCTCCAACAGGTTTTGTTTTAAGTCTTAATGGCGGCATTGAATAAATATAACCTATTATATCAATTAAAAGAGCGAGAATAAAAAATAAAGGGCTAATTAACCATGCAAAAAGTAGGGATGCAAAAAAGAATATAACACTTAGAAAAAATGCTGTTTTAAAAGATATTTCACCTGTAACAATAGGCTGCTTCGCAAGATTCATATCTTTAGATCTTCCATTATGATATCTATCTACATTTTTATCAGCAATTGCATTTACTACAAAACTAAAACTCATCCAAAAAATAAATACAAGGAATGCAAAGAAAATATGAAATGAATCACTTTTTTGTGTTATTCCAAGCCCTAAACCAACAGAAAAGGGTAATAAAAATGTAATCCATGCTATTGGTCGTAGAAGCCTAATGTATTTTGATACCATTTTTTCACTTAAAAATTAATAATCAAAGAGTATTAAACTATCTAATATTATTCAATTAACTTTTGTATTTTTTCTCATCTAGTATATACAGTAAATAAATAAAATTACCTATAAAAAAATAAACCCCTATATTTCTTGTGGAAAATATTGAATTTAATTTAAAAATCGTATTAAAATTAATGTCTTAAAAATATTAAAAAAATGTAACCAATTACTTTTTGCTGACTTCAACTAACAATTACTAGCAATCCTTTTTTAAACACATTTTTTAAGTATGAAATTATTTCCTATAATGGTGAGAGCATATGAGAGATTTAAGTAATCTCAAACTCTGTATCATAGGTGGAGGAAATATAGGCCAAGCAATGGCAAAAGGATTTGTCAGTTCTGGAGAATTCAGACCAGAAAATATTGTTATTACTAGAAGAAAGATACATTTACTAGAGCCACTTGCGAATAATGGATTCATAATTACATCTGATAACTGTGATGCTGTTAGAAAATCAGATGTTATAATACTTGCAGTTCAACCCCAACAGCTTAATAATTTATTATTTGAAATAAGTCATGAACTTTCTCAAGATAAACATATTATTATTTCTGTTGTTTCTGGAGTAACTTGTAATGAAATTATTAAAAATATTGGTAAAGAGGTATCAGTTATTCGTGCTATGCCTACTATTGCAATATCAATTTGTGAGTCTATGACCTGTTTATCCACAAAAAATGATAAAAACGAAGCTCTAAATATTACAAAATCAATTTTTGATTCTGCTGGAAAAACAGTAATAATTGATGAAGAATTAATGATTCCAGCAACAGCTCTATGTGCCTGTGGAATAGCATTCTTCCTTCGAGGTATACGTGCTGCTTCTCAAGGTGGAATTGAAATTGGTTTTCATCCTTCTGAAGCATTACCAATGGCTGCACAAACAGCAAAAGGTGCAGCATCATTATTACTCAGTTTTCATAATCATCCTGAAATGGAGATCGATAAAGTTACAACACCTGAGGGATGCACAATTTCCGGTTTAAACGAGATGGAACATCAAGGTTTTAGCTCTGCAATGATCAAAGGAATTATTACCTCGTCAATAAAGGCAGGTCACTTATATCATAAGATTAATGTAAAAAGCAAATTAGATACAGAATGTAGATTATAATTTAAAATTCTATAACTATACTAATATTTTATTTTCACAAATGTTTTAAAATATAACCTAGAAAGTTTAAAAAAAATAATTTATTTATAAAGATACCCTTAAATATTAAAGCTACATTGCTATGTAAAAAAAGGAAATAAATTATATGTATAGAGAAAATAGAAATAGAGGATTTAATAGAGGTCCTCGAGAAATGCACGAAGTAACTTGTGCAGATTGTGGAAAACAAACTGAAGTTCCTTTCAAACCAGACGGTGATAGACCAGTTTATTGTAGGGAATGTTATCAGAAACATAAACCAAAAAGATTTTAGTAAAAATGTGAAATTAGTTTAAAAAATAATCTTTTTTTACTAAAATATCTTTTATTTTTTTAATATAAAACTATATAAATGATCTGGTAATTGTGTTTTATGATAATCAAATAAAAACTAAGAATTCTATCTCTTTTAGTTTTAAGTTATGGAATTTATTTAATTTTTGTTTTTTTATCTAAGTCAAAGCATTTAAAGGAATATAAATATGAATAGAAAAAAAAGAACGTCATCTAACAATAAGACATCAATTAAAAATAAAAAAATCATAAGATGTAAAAGTAAAATGATTCCAGTTTTTGAAAGTGATAATTGTAAGGATTTTATAAAAAGAGAAAATGCAGATTCCAATATTTTATGTAAAAATTGTAAAAATTCTTTTTAAGTTATTTTAAGCTAAAAAATAATTGTTTTAAAATGGAGTGGTAATTATTATGAAAGGAAAAGTTAAATGGTATAATGTTAAACAGGGATATGGCTTTATCAAAGGCTCAGATGGAATAGATGTTTTTATTCATAAAAGCAAATTACCATTTTGGACGATTTTTTTAAATAAAGGAGATAAGGTTGAATTCATAAAGAAATATACAAATAAAGGATTTATCGTAACAGATATTAAATTATTAAAATGATTTGAATCAGTTTTAATAAAAAAAATTAAGAATATTTTTTAAATTTATCAGTTCATGTTCAACAGTATAAATGAAAACATTTTGAATAGCGAGAAATGCTGAATAAATCTTTCTAAAATGGTATATAAAACTGGATTTGTGGCAGCCCTGTTTTTGCTTATTTTTAATTTTAAAGAACCTTGTGGACCAATTTCTCCATATTTATCTTTTACTATAACAACTATTGTATAATCATCTGGCTCACCCCATGCATAGCCAAATGTAACTTTTTTACCTGAAGCATGCGGCCCATCATAAGGCATATAAATACCATCTCCCCAGAAAACCTTATAATACAAATCATGACCTTCTGGATCTTCTGCAACAAAATCAAATTTAAGTAATCTATTTGGTGGTCCAGATCTTGGACCTGTGATTATTGGTTCTCCAGGTGGTTCATTTTCAACAATTGTAATAATTGCAGAATCAGACCATTCGCTTTGAGCACCATAATTATCTTTAGCCATTACCTTTATTTCGTATTCTCCAAGTTCAGTCCAGAAATGGGAAGCATTTCCAATTTGCCCAGAGGCATAGGGACCGATCCATCCTGAGTTAGTTCCATCTCCCCAGTCAAACAAATAAGATATACTTTCGCCTTCTGGATCGACTGTTGAACTCTCGAAGGTAGCTTCAACGTTTAATATACATTCTTCAGGTCCTTCGGGTTTTGTTGGTTTTTCTGGAGGTAGTGTTGGATCATCACTCCATAATCTAAGAGATGGATCACCATTCACATTTTAAGCCTCATAATAATACTTGGTTGCACCTCCACCACTATAGTTTTCATATAAATAAAAAAGTCCCATATCAGTCATACCGCCAATCCATTCAAGACCATCATCCCACCAAGCCTGAAACATTGCCTTTTCAAGAATGTCATCTTCATCCCAATAGGTACTAGCAGATGCACCCCAAAAACCAATTCCTGCTTTATCAGGCTCACGAAGCCAGGTTTCTCCGAAACATTCAGAATCACCAAATGTGTTTGTAGAACATGCATGACTACAGACAAATGGGTACATACCATCATTTTCAAGATTACTGACATCAGTTTTGCCAAATGGTACACAATTCCATCCTCCAGGAGAGCCATGTCCTGAATAAACACAGAGGCTTCGACCATCATTTAAGGCATTATTAATGTCAGAGGTACTTCCTCCACTTGCTTGATAAATTTTATCACAAACATATTCATTGGGCTCTAAAAAATTATCAATGACATAATTGTGGGTTTCTTCAGCAAGTTGACCATGGTCACTAGACGCAATGAATGCACCTTTTTTTATCCAATCATTAGACTCAAAAACACCTTGTTCATAATAAACGGTTTTATCCACCATTGCTTCAATATGTGAATCTTGTAATCCTGGAAATCTCCCAATGTGTATATCTGGTAAATAATCCTTTCCATCAACAGTCACATAATATAGATCAGCTTCAGAGTAAGAAGCAGATCCAGTATAAGTTGGGATTTGTGCTGTATCACCTACCAATAAAACATATGCAGGAGGAATAATCCAAGAATAATAAGCATCTTCAATGTAGTCATATATGTTTTCTTTTAAAGCACCACCTGGAATATCTGATATCTTTGTAACAGTTGTATCAAAACCTTTATCTTTTTTTAAGTTTGAAAGTGGCTGGATTTCATCAAAAAAGCTGTCATAAACAATAAACAAAATACCCTCTTGATTTCTATTTAGATTTCCTGCTTCATAAAAACCATAATTTTGAAAGGCAACCTCAAAGATTTTTTCATAACTAGGAGTAGAATATCGTTTTATTTTTTCATAAGTTTGATCAATATCACCACTTGGAAGATTTAACATTATTTCACAAGAATTCATGATTTTTATGTCCCCAGTTGCAGGTTTATACTGAATTGGAGAGATTTCAACTAAAGCAAAACACCGAGAGCGAATTGTTCCTGTTTCAACTATCTTTCCAATAACATTAGGTAAAAAAAGTATCTGTTGAGTAATATTTTTCATCAATTACAAAATCATCTTCAGGTTCTGGTATCTTTTCAACAGATTGCTGAGCAGGAATTATTATATTTGGTAAACCTAACTCACTTAGTGAAGTATAATCCCATGAAATCGATGTTACAACTAATTCAGGGGTTGATTTGTAAGGTATTTCTATCATTTTTCTTATAACTGGTAATTTTGCTTCACCTCTTACCAAAGTATACACATAACCAGGTAATCTAACACTTGCAAACATACCTTCTTTTGAAGTAATACTTTCAAATTCAAATCCTCTAGGATTTACAGTTATTTTAATAGTTTTTTCATCAATATTAATAGCCGCAAATCCTGCTTGTTCATTAAAATTTTCAATTTCTTTAATACTTTTATTATCTATGATAAACGTAGCACTTGAGAGTATACTACCAATCAGTAGCATACAACATAAGCTACCCCCTAATATTTTTTTCATTTTTTTACCTCCACACAAATATAATTGAAAGATTTCTTACATTCACTAATGGCATTATATGATATAAAGTTTTTTTATTAACGATGTTTTCAAATCTATCTTAAATTAATATAAAAATCAAACAAAAAAAGTTTTTTAAAAATATATTTTATCAAATATTTAGCCTAGTTTTGGCAATTTTTTTCGTAAAACCTTCAAAATTTCAAAAACTAAAAGAAATATAATAGTAGATAAACCTACAAAACCCCAATCAGAAATTTTTAAACCACTAAATACTAAAAAATCACTAATAAATGGAGCATATATAGCCATTAGAACCAGGCCAATAGATATAAAAATTGATGCAAGTAAAATTTTATTTGTAAAAATATTTCGATTAAAAATAGAAGTTAAATCATATCTCCACTCTAAAATGTTGATATATTGACAAAAAACAATTGTAGCATATGCTAAAGCTGTAACTTGAAAATAAGGCAAGATGTTGGTATCATTAACATTTAAAGTTATACCCCTACTCTGCATAAAAATAACAAAATTCATAAACGCCAGTCCTCCTATCAAAATACCCAAAAATATAAATTCAATGGAAGAAAGTCGATTAATAATATGCTCTTTTGGATCTCTCGGAGATTTTTTCATTACACCTTCATCTGGAGGATCAAATGTTAAAAAAGTAAGAGGCATAATTTCTCCTATAAGATCGATAGCAAGAACTTGAACAGCAAGAATAGGAATAGGATAATTCCATAAGGCTACACCAATTAAACCAAATAAAACCAAAACCAGTTCTGCAATATTGGTAGTTAAAGAAGAATGCACTGTCTTTTTAAGGTTGGTATAAATGGTACGACCTTCTTCAATGGCATTTACAAGGGTTGGAAAACTATCATCAAGTAGGACAAGTCTGGAAGCTTCTTTTGCAACATCTGTTCCTCGCTTTCCCATAGCTACACCAATATGTGCCCTTCTAAGAGCTGGAGCATCATTAACTCCATCTCCAGTAACTGCTACAATTTCACCTTCTTCTTCAAGAATTTTAACTATGCGAAGTTTATCTGCAGGATCTACTCTGGAAAAAATAATACTTTGTTTACCATTAAGAACTTTTTTTAATTCATTATCATCCATCTCATTTAATTCAATTCCAGTAAAAATATCATTTTCCCATTCTACAGATAATCCTATATCTTTTCCTATTGCTCGAGCAGTAATAGCATGATCTCCTGTAATCATAATGATACGGATTCCTGCTTCACAAGCTTCTTTTATAGCCTCTTTTACCCCCTCTTTAGCAGGATCAATCATTGCTACAAGTCCAAGAAATGTCAAATCTTTTTCTACTTCTTCTATCCTATATTCACTCTTTTTTGGTTTTAAATCACGTCTTGCAATTGCTAATACTCTTAAACCCTCTTCTGAATATTTTTCATTAATTGTTATTATTTGCTTTTTTTCATTTTCTGTAAATAACACTTCTTTTCCATTTTTGTAAATATATTTACTTACCGAAAGTATTGGATTAGTAGATCCTTTGACGGTAAGAGCTACTTTTTCTTCAAACTTTCTTACAGAACTCATCATTTTTCTTTTAGAATCAAATGGAAATTCCTGTATCTCTGGATTTTCTTCATCTTCTTTTGGTGACCTTGTACCAAGTTTGGTTGACATAGTAATCAATGCAGCCTCTGTGGGATCACCTATAGGATACCATATATCATGTTGGTCATCTGGCTTATGAATTTCTGCATTGGAAGCCATTGTTGCAGTATCCATCATAATTTCTATTTCATAAATTTGGGCCTGAGTCAATGTTTTTCCATTTTCATCTTTTATTTCACCCTTGGGCTCATAGCCTAGTCCAGTAATTTGATATTTTTTACCATTAAACCAAACTGATCTAACAGTCATTTCATTTTTAGTCAAAGTCCCTGTTTTATCTGTACAAATAACTGTGGTAGAACCAAGTGTTTCCACTGAAGGTAAATTTTTCACTACAGCATTTCTATCTGCTAAACGCTTGCTACCTGTAGAAAGAGCAACTGTTACCTGTGCAGGTAACGCTTGAGGGACTAAAGCCATAGCAATACCCAAAGCATAAACAAGACTAAGATAAATAGTGAAATTCTGAGCTACTCCTATAAAAAATAAGGCAGCACCAATTATTACTACTGCAATGGTTAGTTGACGAGCTAAATATCTCATTTCTTCTTGAAGTGGTGTTTTTATTATACCTGTCTCTTCAGTCATCTTTGCAATTTTTCCAGTTTCACTTTTCATACCAGTTGCAACAACTACTCCAACTGCATTACCAGATGCAACAGTTGTTCCAGCAAATGCCATATTCACTCTGTCTGCAATTGAGACTTCTTTATCGATAGCCTCAATTATTTTTTCCTGAGGAACAGATTCACCAGTTAACGCAAAATCATTTGTTTTGAAACTTATAGCTTCAATAATTCTGATATCTGCTGGTAGTTTATCCCCTTCCTCAACTTTTACAATATCACCAGGGACCAAGGTTAATTGACTTACTTCTATAAGATCTCCATCTCTAATAACCTTAGCAGGGGATTTTATCAAACCTTTTAATTTATCTACGATTTTTCCTGCTCTATATTCCTGAATAAAACCTACAACAGCATTGACAATAACTATAATAAAAATAATAGTCCCATCTCGATAGTCTCCTATAAAATATGCAATTAAACCTCCGATGATTAAAATTATTACTAAAAGTTCTTTAAATTGAGAGAGAAAAACCAGCCATAAAGGCATTTTAATCTCTGCTTTAAGAGAATTTTCTCCATATTTTTTAAGCCGTTTTTCAGCTTCACTTTTTGAAAGACCTTTCACTGAGGTATTCCAAAAATTTAGTGTATCTTGAACTGTCGTTCTGTAAAATTCTTTTTCCTCAACCATAAAAAATTATCCTAAAACCACATAATGGATAATATTAATCTAACTTTCGAATTTTAATTGTAACTTCTCTGAAATAAATTTTCTTTTGTTCTAAAATCAATTAAATATTCCAGAAGGCAATGTTTGATATGTGCTGGGTGTAGGCCGTAAGCCCCTTTCTGTTTTAAACGGCATTCTACTATGCGTCCTACCCTTGAGCAGTCTGGACAACTGATCTCAATGTTTGGACTTGCTCCAGGTGCAGATTAACCGTTTCAACAAATCTCAAGAAGACCTCATCACCTAGTGAATCATTGCAATTATTCCTGAGCTGTGTCGTTTCTGCGTCTCTGCAAGGATTCTCACCCATACTGCTTACACAGCTACCCAGTCCAGAGCGAGAGGGGACTTTCCTCAGCACTTAAGCCGTAAGCCGTCCACCTACGCCCAGCAAAATAATAATTAGCAGAAATAGCTTATAAATTTTATGATAAAGCTTTTTAAATGATAAAAACAAATTTTAAAAAAATTTGGAATAAATTAAAGAAAAATTACAAAATTAATTCAAAAGGCTCTTAAATACCTAATCCAAAAAAATTAATTTATATATCTTTATATTATATGCTTTTTTATGGAACACAAACTAGAGAAATTAATTCTTCATTTAAAAAAAATGGAAAAAGTTGCTGTTGCTTTCTCTGGTGGTTTAGATAGTTCCTTTTTAGCAAAAATTGCCTATGATACATTAAATAAAAACGCGATTGCAATTACAGCAACTTCATCAGTTTACCCGCTATGGGAAAAAAAAGAGGCTAAAAAGGTTGCTTTAGATATTGGAATAAAGCATATTTTATTTAATTTTGAAGAATCTGATATTGAAAAATTTTCTGAAAACTCTAAAGACAGATGCTATTATTGTAAAAAAGAGTTGTTTTCAAAGATTAGCCAAATTGCCAAAAACAATAATATTATTAATGTTTTAGATGGGTCAACGATTGATGACAATTTAGATTTCCGCCCTGGTTTAAAGGCTCTTAAAGAACTTGGGATCATCAGTCCTTTAAAAGACGTAGGTTTTAATAAAAGTGAAATCAGGATTTTATCAAAAAAAATAGGGCTAAATTCCTGGAATAAACCTTCTTTTGCATGTCTTGCATCAAGATTTCCTTATGGTATAAAGATTACAAAAAAAAGATTAGAAACCATTGAAAAAGCAGAAGAATTTATTCGTTTGCTTGGATTAAATCAATTCCGTGTCCGCTTTCATAATGAAATAGCAAGAATTGAGGTTTTAAAAGATGATTTTCAAAAAATATTAACGCATTCTGAAAAAATAATAAAAAAATTTAAAAAACTTGGATTTAAGTATGTAACACTTGATATCGAAGGATATAGATCAGGCAGTCTTAATGAGGTATTAGACATATGAAAAAAATACTTGAGGATTACAAAAATGGAAAAGTTAGTCTTGAGGATGTTTTAGATAAAATTAAAATGTTACCATATAAAGATTTAAATTTTGCCAAAATTGATACCCATAGGTTTTTAAGAAAAGGTTTTCCTGAAACGATATTATGTAAAGGAAAAACAACTGAACAAATTGTAAAAATTTTTCAAACGTTTTCAAATGAAAAACATAATATTCTTGCAACAAAAGCAAATAAAGATATTTATTTAGCTTTGAAGAAAAAAATTCCAGACGTTATTTATCATAAACAAGCAAAAATGATTACATTAATTCAGGAAAAAATTAAAGAAAAAAAAGGGAAAATTCTTGTTGTTACTGCTGGTACATCAGATATTCCTATTGCTGAAGAAGCAGTTGTTACCGCTGAAATCATGGGTAATTCTGTTGAAAAATGTTATGATGTTGGAGTTGCTGGCATTCATCGTTTATTTGACATAAAAGATAAAATCTTTGATGCAAATGTAGTAATTGTTGTTGCAGGAATGGAGGGTGCACTTGCAAGTATTATTGGTGGCCTTACCTCAAAACCAGTAATAGCTGTTCCAACAAGTATTGGATACGGAGCTAGTTTTAAAGGAATAGCACCACTTCTTACAATGCTCAATAGTTGTGCTGAAGGTGTTGTTGTTGTCAATATCGACAATGGGTTTGGAGCAGGATATTTTGCAAGCCTAATAAACAGGTAATAACCATGTTAGTTGCATATTTTGATTGTTTTTCAGGCATTGCTGGTGATATGATTCTTGGAGCTCTAATTGATTTAGGATTTAGTAGTATAGTTTTAGAAAAAGAATTAAAAAAACTTGATATCTCAGGTTACAGAATTGATATAAGAAAAGTGGAAAAAAACCATATCACGGCAACAGATGTAACTATTTCTGTAAATGAAGAACAAAATCATAGAAATCTAGCAGATATCAATAATATGATAAACAAAAGTAAGTTAGAAAGTGATATAAAAAATTTAAGTAAAAAGATTTTTAAGAGAATTGCAGAAGCTGAATGCAAGATTCATAATGTATCAATAGATGAAGTTTTTTTTCATGAGGTAGGTGCAATTGATTCTATTATTGATGTTGTTGGTACAGTTATTGGATTGAAAAAGCTTGGAATTAAACAGGTTTTTTGCTCAAAACTACCACTTGGAACTGGTTTTACAATTTGTTCACATGGAATAATACCAATTCCAGCTCCTGCGACTGTAGAATTGTTAAAAAATGTCCCAGTTTATCAAACAGATGCTGATCATGAAATGGTTACACCAACAGGTGCGGCAATTATTACAACTATAGCAAAAAAGTATGGAAAAATGCCATCCATGAAAATCAAAAAAACTGGTTATGGTGCTGGTAAAATAGAAAGTGATCAACCTGGTCTTCTTAGAATAATTGTCGGTGAGTTGGAATAAAAAAAAGAAAAAAGATTATAATTTTTTATGCTTTGATATTTTTTTGTTGTTTGGATTTGTTTAATAAAATAATTACTGCCCAAACAAAAACAATTGCAATTGTAATTGTTACACCAAGCATTAAATCAATTAGTATGTTTTCACCTAATAAAAACAGCTCTCCATTCCACCAGTGATCAACAAGTCCAAAAATTGCTCCACCTGCCAATAGTAAACTGAGCCATCTGTGGTTGATACTGTTTTTCAAACTAGTAATATTTCTTCTCATAAAAAAATGTGAAATGGCAGCTATTAGTGGTACTGTGTAACAAACCATAATATTTTACCTCCTTTATCTTGGTTTAATTTTGTATTTTTGCTGCTGTAATAATAGGTTCTAATAAATACTTTTTGGTAGCAAAAAATTTAAATTCGTGCTACGATTAAGAGTAAAACGTGTTACTATGACTGAAAAAATAACGAGATTTGGTGTTTCAATTAAACCAGATCTACTTAAAAAATTCGATAAGATGATAAAAAAAGAAGGATATTTGAATAGAAGCGAATCAATAAGAGATCTAATCAGAAAAGATTTGATAAAGAAAATAACTATGGACCCGAACTCGGAATCAATAGGAACTTTTACAATGATATATGACCATCATATTGGAACACTCACAAAAAAACTTTTGGAAATACAGCATGAACATCATAAAGAAATATTAACAACCACGCATGTTCATATAGATCATCTCAATTGCCTTGAAATAATTGTAATTAAAGGAAAAACAAAAAATATACAAAAATTAGCTGAAAACATTAAAGCAATTAAGGGTATAAAACATGGAGAACTAGTAATTACAAAAAAAACTATATGATCTAAAAAAATATTAAACCTGCTAAAAAACACTGTTAATAAAAGAAATTAATATATCTAAAAGCATTTTATTTATCAAATAGGTCTAAAAGTATCAATAGATTCTTTTTCATCTACTACCTCACCATTTAGAATTATTCTTGTTTTAAAAGTTGTAATAATACCTTTTGGAATGTTAACACTTAGTGTTGCTTTTTTCTTCATGGCGGGTTTCAAAGATGAAATCGTCTCTTGTTCATAAAGTGATTTATATCCACCTAAAGTAAAGAAGCCAGCTTCAATTATTATATCTTCAGCAATTCCACTACCAATATTTTCAACAAAAACAGTAACTTTTACCAAATCACCTTTTTCTGTAGTTTTATAAATAGTAATAACTTCATCTTTCCATGTATGATCCAAAATCGGTCTTGTTGACACTGGATAAATGATAACTTCTGAAGTTAAATCTTTATATTCATTTGGAACAAAACCACATGGATTTCGTCCAGTTGTGGTTTCTAAAAAATAATATCCATCAGTATAAAATTCATAATTGGGAATTTCATCATCACTTAAATTAACCCCAACAGCCATATGATCTGGAAATCTCAAAAGTGAAACGTTATATCCCATATTGTTTAAAATACTTGCAGTAAGAATGGCTTTATCTTCACAATCGCCTCCACCTTCTTTATTAAATATTGTTTCAATGGGATAACGGGGGTAATCAAGTTCTGTTGTATCTTCCATATATTCAAAATGTTGAACAAAAGAAGCAGCATAATTTATTTTATCAACATCATTACCATTACCAAATCCAGATATTAAACCAGAATTAATAATATCAATATATTGTTCATCATATGGATCAAAAATATATAAACTGTAATCCTCAATACTTATTCTTTCAAGGCCAATATAATAGTCATAAAGATTGTCATTTCTAGGAATTTTAATGCTATTACGTCCATTGTAATTCCAAATAAATTCTTTTACAAAGACATTATCTTTAATTTCAACTGAAAAAGTATTAGTTGCAAGTGAATTTTCATTATAATCTTTAACAAATAAAGAAAATGTATCATCTGAAGATGCCTTTTCTTTATTGATAATTGCATATATATTTTTAATTTCACCAGGTAAAATAACAGAGGGTAAAATTCTACTAGTTACATAATTTGAATTAAAGTAAGTATCTGTTTTATAAGGATAACATGGAATATCTCCAGAATTTTGAACAGTTATATTAAGTCCCATTAGAAAATATCTTAATTCTGGACTATCTCGTTTCCACCATTTTTGATCACATGATAAAATTGATAAATCTACACCTTGAATAGTATATGATTTTGAATAAATTTCATTATAATTATTATCAATTGCTTTAATTGTATAAATACCTGCTTTAACAGTATGATAGTATTCTGCCAAATAAAGATATGTTTCATGATCACCTTTGAAGAAATAATCTGAATCAAGTAGTTTAGAGCCTTGATCAACTAGTTTTAATGTTACAGTTCCAGAACATGAAAATTTAATAAAAAAAGCTGGAAAACCATTATAATCAACAATTTCTACATCAATTAATGAAAAATCTATTCCACTAGAAAAAAGATCTTCAAATATACAACCTGAAAAAGAATTGAATAATAAAACAATTGATATTATTGATAAAATATATCTTTTTGCTAGAGGCATTGAAATTATAAAACAACTTTATTCTTTTGAAGTTTTTCCTTTATGACATTTCCAAGTCTTTTCATACCTTCATCTAATTGTTCATTAGTTGAATAAGAAAAATTAAGTCTCATTGACCTACCCCCGCCTTCATTTACAAAAAATGCCTTACCATGAACATAAGCAACTTTTTGTTTAATTGCATCTAAAAACATTGTTTCAGTATCAATACCCTCAGGAAGGGTGACCCAAGCAAACATTCCACCTTTGGGTCTATAACAGGTATAACCATCAGGGAAATATTTTTCCATTGCATTCATCATGATATCTCTTTTTGGTTTATACATATCACAAATTTTCATAATATGTAAATCAAGTGAGCCAATTCTCATAAATTCACATGCAATAAACTGAGTAAATGTATTTGTACAAAGATCAAGAGCCTGTTTACAAATAACCATTTTTCTAAGAAGATCCTTTGAAGCTATGCACCAAGCAAGCCTAAAACCAGGTGAAAGTATCTTTGAAAACGTTGATATATAAATTACACGCCCCTCATCATCAAATGCTTTTATAGGTTTAACATGGGGAACATCAAAACGGAGTTTGCCATATGGATCATCTTCAACAATTATCAAGTCGTATTCATTAGCAATGTCAACTAATTTTTTCCTTCTTGATTCAGGCATTATTACACCAGCAGGATTTTGAAAAGTTGGGACTACATAAATAAATTTGGGAGTTATATCATCTTTAAGACAGTCTTTAATAGTATCTTCTAAAACATCGATTTTCATACCATCTTCATCAAGAGGAATTCCAACTAGATTACTCTCATAACTTCTAAAGGCATTTATTCCACCAAGATATGTTGGAAGACCGCAAATCGCAGTATCACCAGGATTAAGAAACACTTTACCAACTGTATCTAAAGACTGTTGTGAACCACTAGTAATAATTATATCATCAGGATTGCAATCTATTCCATCTTTAATTGATCTTTCAGCTAGTGTTTCTCTTAAAATTTTCAAACCCTGAGTTGTTCCATATTGGAGAGCTGTTTTTCCATATTCCTTTAAAACTGTAACAACAACTTCTTGTAATTCTTCTATTGGGAAAGATTTAGGATTAGGCAGACCTCCTGCAAAGGAAATTATTTCAGGATCCTGAGTAACTTTAAGTAATTCTCTGATAACAGATTTCCTCATTTTTCCTGCTCTATCTGAATATAATCTCTCAATATCCATTATAAAAACTCTCCAGGGCCTGAAATAAAATTATCTTTTATATCGATTTCGTAAAAAGATTGATATATGTGAAATTTTATAGAGAAACGCTATTTATCTTTTGTTTTTGAAAATAAAGGCGTTAAATGTTCATCAAATGCAGGCATTGTTTCTAATGTATCTCTACAGATATTAAATTTGTGGATTATATGAAGGGCTAACTCTTCATCTGAAGTCAGATCTCCTCTTTTTCCAGAAAACATCCTACTAACATTTTCATCAGAATTTGTTATTTTTTCTCCCATACAACCACAAATGCATACCATGTTTTTGATTAATAAATGTTTCTATCGAGCCAGTATATCCGAAAGTACCAAATCTATGAAGGAAAGATTTATCTATAAGGAGAAAGCAAGGTTAATATTTTTTATATAAGAATTTGCCACCCTAAGTAAAATATTGAAAAAAGATTTATTCACCTTTTTTATAGGTGAATATAATGAGGGATATCCATCTGTATATAAAAAATTATTTCTCGAAAACTTTATTACAATTCTATTATTCTATGGGATTTAATTTTGATGCGTGATAAAATGGAGGCTATAATACTTGCAGGAGGATTTGGTACAAGACTTAGACCTTTAACATATACTAGAGCAAAATCATTACTTCCGATACTTAATAAACCAATGATAGTTCATTTAATAGATATTTTACCAAAGGAAGTTGATACTGTTATACTTGCTGTAAATTATAAAAAAAACCAGATTGAAAAATATTTTAAAGAGCATGACATAGGAAAAAAAATTATTGTTAATGATGAACCTAAGCCTCTTGGAACAGGAGGTGCAACAAAATATGCTGAAAAACATATAACAGGTCGTTTTCTTGTGCTAAATAGTGATATTATCAGCTCACTTAATCTTTCCGATATGATTAAATTTCATGAAAAAAATAATGCTATAACTACAATATCGTTGTGGCCTGTTGAAAACGTATCAGAGTTTGGAGTTGTTGATGTAGACGATAAAGGAAAAATTTCTGGTTTTATTGAAAAACCAAGACAAGAAGATGCACCCTCAAATTATATTAATGCAGGAGCATACCTAATAGAACCAAAGGTGTTAGATTATATTGAAACAAAAAGATTGGTTTCAATGGAAAAAGAGATTTTTCCTCAAATAATAAAGGATACAGATAGATTTTTTGGATACAGATTTAAAGGGTATTGGATGGATATTGGAAGGATAAGTTCATATATCGAGGTACATAGATTTCTTTTAAATAAGCAAAAAGTTGACAATTACATAGGAAAAAACAGTAAAATAAAAGGATTGTTAAAAGAATCATGCATTGGTAATAATGTTAAAATCGGAAACAATACAAAACTTACCTCAACTATTGTTTTTGATAATGTCGAAATTGATGATGAGGTAACATTAAATTACAGTGTTATAGGTGAAAACTGTAAAATTTCAGGTTTTTCAAATATAAAAAACTCGGTAATTGGTGATAAAGAAATTATTAAAGAAAAATCATATTTTGATAATAAAGCAGTTTGGACTCAACCAATACCTAAAGGATATCCAGATAGGCAAATAGGAAATCCAATTGAAATTAAATAAAAGGAGTTCAAAAGATATAAAAATATATTTAATAACTTTTTAGATACCGCTTGATTAAAGGTTGATAATTATGACTAAATTATTTGGAACAAATGGTATTAGAGGGGTTGTCAACGAGGATATGAACTGCGAGCTTGCATTGGGGATAGGCAAGGCCTGGGGAACATATCTTAAAAGAACAATAAAAAGACCAAAAATTGCCATTGGTACAGATGCGAGACTTTCAAATCATATGCTTAAGAATGCAATTTCATCAGGTTTAATCTCATCAGGTTGTGATGTTGTGGATACAGGTCTTGTTCCAACTCCAACTTTACAGTATGCTGTTAAAGAAAAAGATTTTGATTCTGGTGTGATAATAACAGCATCTCATAATCCACCACAATTTAATGGAATAAAGGGAATTGCCTCCGATGGAACAGAGTTTTCAAAGGATGTTGAAGAACAAATTGAAGACATCTATTTTTCTAAAAAATTTTCTCTTGCAAGTTGGAAAGATGTTGGCCAATTCTCATCTTGGGATGGTGCAATTGATCTTTATATAAATGGAATTATGAATGCTGTTGATGTTGATTTAATCAGAGAAAAACAGTTCAAAATAGTTCTTGATTGTGGAAATGGTGCTGGTTGTTTTGTTACACCAACTCTTCTTAAAAAATTAGGATGTACAATTACTGAACTATATTGCAGAGCAGATGGAACCTTTCCAGGTCATAATTCTGAACCACTCCCTGAAAATCTAACTGATTTAATCAAAAAAGTTCCTGAAGTAAAAGCAGATTTAGGTGCTGCTCAAGATGGAGATGCTGATAGAGCCATTTTTGTTGATGAAAAGGGAAATTACATCTGGGGTGATAAAACCCTTGCTCTTGGTGCAAAATATTCAACTAAAAACGGTGGAATTGCTGTAACACCTGTTACAACATCAAGTATGTTTGATGATGTTGTCATTGAAAATAATGGAAAAGTCATTCATACTGCGGTTGGTTCTCCTATTGTTGCACGTGTGATGATGGAAAATAATTCTGTTTTTGGTGGCGAGGAAAACGGTGGTTTAATATTTCCAGAGATGCAATATTGTCGGGATTCGGCAATGTCTATTGCAAAGATTTTAGAGATTATGGCAAAGGAAAATAAAAAATTATCAGAACTGATTGATAAAATACCAAAATATGAAGTATATAAAATGAAAATGCCCTGTCCGCATGAGAAAAAAGAAATTGTTATGAAAAAACTTGCAGAGCAAACAAAAAACAATCCAGATGTTGTAAAAATTGATGAAACAGATGGTGTTAAACTCTATTTAAAAGATGGATGGGTTCTTATGCGTCCATCTGGAACCGAACCAATTTTTAGGGTTTACTCTGAATCAAAAGATAAAAAACGTGCAGAAGAAATAGCTTTTAATTATAAAGAAATTACAGAAAAAATTATAAAAAATTCCTAGAACACACTTGAAAACTTATATTTATTTTACAAATTTAATAATATCAATTCTGACACAATACATTAATAATACTTGTTTGATTAGAGGTTAAAATTTTATCTTTGAGGAATAATATGACAAATGATGAAGAACTTGCAAAATATATGGCTCTTATTGAACAATACAAGGAACAAATAAATTCACTTGAACAACAATCCTCCTACATTCAAGCAGCTATTATGGATTACAATAAAGCAAAAATCACATTAGAAAATATTAATGACAGTAAAAAGGATGATGATATATTAGTCCCGATAGGAGGAAATACCTTTATTCATGCAAAAACTACTGATACATCAAAGGTCCTTTTTAATGTAGGAGCCGGTATTGTAACTGAAAAAAAGTCAAATGATGCAATAAAAAAGATTGATGAAAAAATTGAAGAATTACAGAGATCTCAAGATAAAGTAATCTCTCTAATTGAAAACATTCAAAATCAGGCAAATGAGGTATCAGAAAAAGCACAAAAATTAATAAATGAAAAAAAAGAGTAACTAGTGTAGGAAAAAATATATGTTTAAATTTTTAAAAAGGAAACTTAAAAAATTCGAAGATCAACTAGAAGCTGAATTAGAAAAAGAAATAAAAAAGGAAGAAGAAGTTGAAAAACCTACAAAAGAAAAACCTGTGGAAAAACCACTAGAAAAAAAGAAATTATTTACAAGGCCTAAAGAAAAACCAGAGGAAATCCAAAAACCTATTGAAGAAGAAATAAAAGAACCGCCAAAAGAAAAACCTGAAAAAATCCAAAAAACTGTAGAACCAGCACCCATCAAACCACCAAAAGAGCCTTTAAAAGTTCCAATTGGAAAAAAGGTTGATACATTAATAAAAACCAAAGAAAAACTTAAAGAAAAAGAGGAAAGAAAGAAGAAACTTGAAATTGAAAGACGAAAGAGAGCCCAAGAAATAGACAGACAAATTGAAAAAAGTATTGAAACTGAGCTAATTCACACACTTAGAACAAAAAAAAGCATTGAAGAAGTTGTAAAAGCAGAAAAAAAACCAACTCCAAAAATCAGCGAAGAAAAACTTGATGATTTACTATGGGATCTTGAGGTGGGTTTACTTGAATCAGATGTTGCATATTCTGTTATTGAATCATTAAAAAAAGATATTAAAGAAGAAATAAAATATGTGTCATTTGAACGGGGAAAAATCGGTGAACTTGTTGAAAATGTTTTAAAAAATGCGATTTCTCATGTTTTAAAATCAAATGATTTGGATTTTATCGAGTTTGTTAAATCACAAAATAAACCTGTTGTAATAATGTTTGTTGGAGTAAATGGCAGTGGTAAAACCCTGGCCATCGGAAAAATTGCAACCCTTCTTAAAAAAAATGGGTTTTCTTGTGTTATGGCGGCAGGTGATACTTTTAGGGCAGGGGCTATCGAACAACTTGGCATACATGCAGATAATGTAGGAGTTAAAATCATAAAACATGGACCAGGTGCAGATCCTGCAGCAGTTGCATTTGATGCAATTGATCATGCAAAAGCAAAACATAAAGATGTAGTTTTACTTGATACAGCAGGTAGAGTTCAGACAAACATTAATTTAATGGATGAAATGGCCAAAATAAAGCGTGTAGCAAAACCTGATTTAATTATTTTTGTTGGCGATGCTTTATCTGGAAACGATGCTGTAGAGCAAGCCAAGCGTTTTAACGAAGTAGTAGGAATAGACGGCGTTATTTTAACCAAAGTTGATACAGATGCAAAGGGCGGAAGTGCCCTTTCTGTTGCCTATACCATTGGAAAACCTCTACTTTTTATAGGTATTGGCCAAGGTTATGAAGATCAAATACCATTTGATCCAGAATGGATGATAGAAAACATATTTTCCTCAACATAATATCTTTTTTTATTTTTGGGCAATAATCGTAAAGATAGAAGGATATATTTGTACAATAAACCCTTTTAAAGATGAGTTATAAAAATAGATTTTGAGGATTGATAAATATGATGATTGTTGGAACTATATCATCTAATGAAGAAGCAAAAGAAATGGAATTCATTGTAAAACATCATGTTGTGGGAAATAGGGCAAAGGTTCTTGCAGAAAGATGTAAAAAAGAGGGGGCTAAAAAGCTATGAGTAATAATGAAACAAAAAAGAAAAATAATACAAAAAAGAAAAATACAGTCCCTGACGATATTGAAATTATATGGGTAAATATTTAATCAACCCAAACAGGTTTTACCCACGATTCTATAAATCTTTTACTTAAATCTGGGCGCGCTCTTGATATATCAGTAACTGTTATAATTCCAACAATTCCTTCTTTTGTAACAACTGGAAGTTTCTTAATATCATATTTTTTCATACACTCTATTGTGGTTTCAATTGTTGCCAATGCATGAATAGTTTTAATATCTGAACTCATAATTTCACTAACCAATGTGCTTTTAGGATCAATATTCTGACAAATAGTTCTTTCAATTATATCTCGTTCAGTTAAAATTCCAACACATTCCTCATTATCTTTTACAATTAAACAACCTACTTTAAAATCTCTATATTTATTACAAGCATCTAAAATTGTTTTATTTTTATCAATTGTTATTACATTTTTTGTCATAATTTCTTTAACTAGCAATGCAACCACCCTTAAGTAAATAGATTAAATTTATTATTTTATATTGGTTAAATACTTATATATAAAACGTTTATAACATATTTGAAAAAAATGAAAATTAAATCTAGAAATGAAATCTTAAAAGATGTAATCAGAGAAGGAAAAAAATATCCAAAAGATTGGAGAGCAGTTTTCGGAAAAGACGAAAAAAGATTTTCTAGAGATTATTATATTTTTAATCCAAATATTGGGATATACCTATTAAAAGAATATGAAAAAAATCCGTATGAAATAAAGGGAGTTGGTGGAAAGGTAGCACGAAAGATCGACGATGACATCGAAACAAAAATATCAAAATTTTCAGGTGATTTTGGAATAATTCAAGGAGATTTCACAAAGGTTCTAAAAAATATAGAAAAAGGAATAAAACCGGAAAAAATCTTTAATGCAGCAATCAAAGGAAAAAAAGACTACGGAATCACTATGCCAATAAAAGGTCATGCAACAAGTTCAAAGGAACTTTTTAATGAAATGCATGATATTTTAAATAAAAAACAAAAGGCGTTAGATTCAAAACTTGAAAAATTGGCATCAGATGATGGGCTTTATAAATCCTATGAATAAATAATTTTTAATCCAGATACTTTTTAACTTTATCTTTTACATTTTTTCTTTTTTTATCCAGTTCAAGTAAAAACTTTTCCATAAGTTGTGCAGCATATTTTTTACATTCACCACACATTTTTTCACCTTTTTTACAGGAATTATAGACTTCAAGTAATTCTTTATCATCTTCAATCAAATGATATAAGAATAATTCATAAACAACACATTCATCTGGTTTTCCACCATGTTTTTTTTGTTGAGCAAGGGTTACTGCTCCTCCTGTTTTTGAATGCATTATCTTTTTTCTTGCATTATCAGGATGATCTGTTAAAAAAATCGCACTATCTGGTTTTGATGATGACATTTTTTCACCAGTAAGCCCTGTAATAAACCTATGAAAAGTAGCTGATGGTGAAAAAAAACCATATTCACCTAATTTTGTCTCAATTTTTATTAATTCTTCATCTATTTTTTGAATATCTTTTTCTCCTGCATCTTCTATATAAACTGCTTTATATTCTGTTATTCTTTTTAATTTCTGAAAATTTAATTTTCTTAGAGCCTTTTCTGCTTTATCAAGAAGTGTTCCAACATTTTCATCTATTTTTATAAATATTCCAATTTTTTTATCTTTTGTAAGTGTTACATTATAAAGTCTATGGGATTGTGAAATATCTCTACTAAGTCTAATATGTGGATCTTGATCAACACCAACAGGAACAAGTGTTGGTCTTGGTCCACCGTATTTTTTAAGTTGAACATGAAGTATATCTCCAGTTTGAACAAGTGGTGAAAAAACATGAGTCATGTTGCTTTGACCATTAAATCCATATGTAGCTTGCATTTGTGACCAGTTTACTTTTTTACCAAGAATATAAGCTAGATCTTTTACGTCCTGATGTTTTGATTGAAAATAAATTCGGCATTTTTCAGGTTTTAAACCTAGAGCTATATAATTTGGAATATAATCATTTATTGCATAATATTCTGTTTCTTTTAATGTATAACCTCTAGTTGCAAATGCTTCAATATCTGCAATAGCTATACTAATATCTGCACCTATACTCTGATAATAAATAACCTCATCTATTACCATTTTATGTCCAAGATGCATTTTTCCAGAGGGCATAAGTCCAGTTAAAATTGCCCATGGTTTGTTTTTTATTACTGCATCTTTAATTAATTGAAATCCTCTATGTCCAAATATTACTCCCCTTCGTAAAAGTTTATGAGGGTGAGGAAGATTTTTCCAAGTATCTTCATTAAATTCTTCTATTCCAAATTCATCACGTAATCGTGAATAATCTTGATATGTCGTAGAACTCCAAGGATCAATTTTCATACATCTCTCAAGATGTGAAACATACTTTATTTCAAAAACTTACCGTTATAATTGCTAATTTCTTATAAAGAAAATGTATATAAGATATAGTTTTATTCCTTAAGATTGAAAACAGGGAGGTCGCTTATAATGGGACGAGATACCCGATTAAAGAATATTATAATAATATTTTTGTTAATAAATAGCTTAATAATTTCTGTAATAAATGTAAATCCAGCATCAGCTCAGGATACATCACCTTCCTGGCCAACAAATTGGATATATTTTTCTTTAGATCCAAATGAAGGTACAAAAGAACCTCCACAAGAACGTAGAGATGTTCATCATTCTTATTATTATTTTGACGAAAATTATCTTTATTTAAGATTAGAATGTTATGGATATCCAAATTTTACAGAAGAACCTGATTGTAGATATAAATGGTTTATTGATTTAGATCATAATGGTCATTTTTCTGGGCAAAATATAGTTGATGGGGAATTCCTCTTATTTGTCGAAGATTTTGATAATAATAGTGTGAATGATGATGGAATTGGTGATGTTTTTTTATTAAATGATAGTGATGATGACGGATACTTTAGTGAATGGGAGAACGACTATTATAGTGATGGATTAGTAACTGATTCAAATATCGCAGGTTATAGAATTCTTGGAAACTGTACAGACCTATATGTTAATTTAAATTATATCGGTAATCCAACAGAAAGTTGTTTTTTATGGGCTACGGATCAAGAAAACGCAAACCTTGAACAAGGACCAACCCTAGACTCAATTAACATTGCGAATCTTAGTATAGTAAAAACTGATGATCCAGACCCTATTTTAGAAGGAGAATTTTTAACGCATATTATAAGTGTAAAAAATATTGGTCCTGATACTGCGGAGAATGTAAACGTTTCTGACATTCTTCCTTCAGGTGTCACATATAATAACGCTAATCCTATGCATACTGGTTATAGCGATCTAACTTATTGGTGGATTTTTTCTACAATTAATGCTGGAAACACAGTAACAATTACTATTAATATAACTGTTGATATCGGAACCTATGGTATTATAACTAATAATGTAAATGCGCTTAGTCCCACCCATGATCACTTCCTTTCAAACAATGAAGATAGCGAAGATACAACTGTTATTTCTATGAATGATCCTCCTGTTGCGGGTGATGATTCAGCTACTGTTACTGAGGATTCTAGCAGTAATTCGATTGATGTTTTAGCAAATGATGTTGATCCTGATGGTGATGATTTGGATATTACTGGTGTGACAGCTCCTACTCATGGAACAGCAACATATACAGTAGACTATGTTTATTATACTCCTAATGATGATTATAATGGTCCTGACCAATTTAGTTATACCATTACCGATAATAATGGCGGCTCTGATACCGC